>Ga0194039_1000481_pt1 | contig 24227 bp, 23 predicted proteins | sample JunL228m_MetaG_FD_148679 | JGI IMG/M metagenome (GOLD analysis project Ga0194039, IMG submission 148679) | Anoxic zone freshwater microbial communities from boreal shield lake in IISD Experimental Lakes Area, Ontario, Canada - Jun2016-L227-8m | ecosystem: Environmental > Aquatic > Freshwater >... | reverse complement strand
ATAAGTCCCTTAATGCAGTCCAGTCCATGCTGGGGAGCAAGGAATTTCTCTACAAGAGCGACGATGTATTCGGCGGGAGCAACAGTTACATAGAGTCCTATGGGGAGGATATGGTTGGAAATGAAATAACCGTTTATAATACCTACCTGAATTCGAGAATTCTGGCATATGACATTAACAAGGACGGGAAGCGGCAACTGCTTGTCCTCAAGAATCTGACGGCCAGCCGGATTCTCAAAAACGTCAAGATCTTCACGTCCAGCGAGTTCTACAATCTAACATGGGATTCCATGGGGCTTTCAGAAAGCTGGCGGACCCGGAAAATGGGCGGCTATGTGGCGGACTACCAGATCAAGGATATCGATAATGACGGTCAGGACGAGATTGTCATGGCCCTGGTGACATCTTCAGGTAGTATGGTGGGTAGGGAGAGCGTCATCGCTGCCTATAAGATTCACGCGGAATAGGAGTTGACAAGAAGGCCGAACTATTATAGGGGTACCCGCTGATCAGAAAGAACATCAAGGCGGTGTAGCTCAGTTGGCCAGAGCATGCGGCTCATATCCGCAGTGTCCCCTGTTCGAGTCAGGGCACCGCCACCAATAGCTTCCCACAAGCTCGGCATACAGCCGGGCTTTTCTTATCATTGTTGACCGATTTGCAAACTTTTTGCAGGTTCATCATGATTCCATGAACAAAGAATTTTCTCCGGGATTATTTTTTCGTAATCCCCATATCCAGACCTTTTTGGGGAGAAGCAAATTTCGCCTCAGGGAAGAAGAGACATTGCGGCAATCGTCAACACCGGTCATCCTTGACGGTGGCAATGGCGTTCGCCTCCTTGGTTATCACTCAAGGCAACCGGAAGATAACAGCCGCGGTCTGATCGCCCTTATTCATGGCTGGGAGGGGAGTGCCGATTCTACGTATATTCTCTCCACGGCGTGTTTTTTTTTCCAGAGGGGTTTTGATATTTTCAGGCTCAATCTTCGGGATCATGGAGAATCGCATCACCTGAATGAAGGACTTTTCCACGGCGCCCTGATTCTTGAAACCTTCACCGCCATGCAGCACATAGCTCGTTTATGCAGGCAAGGCCATTTTTATATCGTCGGCTTTTCCCTGGGCGCAAATTACGCGCTCCGTATTGCCCTGAAACATGCTCATGAAGGTATCATCCCCGCCTTGTCCCATGTCTTCGCCGTCAGTCCGGCCCTTGATCCTTACAAGTCAACATTAGCGATCGATCAGGGTCTCGCGATTTATCGCCGGTACTTTCTGAAGAAATGGAAGCGATCCCTGCTCAAGAAAGAGATGCTTTTCCCTGATCTCTACGATTTCCGAGCCATGATGAAAATCAGGACTTGTATGGAACTTACCGAGGCCATCATGCCTTATTATCCCGACTTCACCGACTACCGTCAATACTTTAGCCATTATACGCTTACAGATAAGGATTTTTTGTGTTTATCCATCCCCGCCACGATCATTATTTCTCAGGATGATCCCGTCGTCCCCATTGAGGACTTCCATGGCCTGGAACATCAACCGAATCTTCATCTGTCTATTCAGCGCCATGGAGGTCACTGCGGTTTCATTGAGATGCCAAGCTTTTCCTGCTGGTATGAACGAAAGATCTATGGCACTATAAACGCAGAATAAATATGGATCTGAATCTTTTACAGCAAAACGATCGACTGCCGTCCTTAATCAGGAAAAACCTTGCTCCTTATGTCGGCGATTTTGCCCATAAGTGGCAAGACATCAGGCACAACAATCATGCCGGTCAGGCCAGCCAACTGGCCGCCGGTGTCCTGCTTCTTTTATGTCATCGCGGGGGTCACATATCAGACCCGAGAAAACCGGGTGCATGGGTACTGCAATTGATAAAAAGATCTTCCCTTGTTACCCAGAGAGGCGATGTAAGTTGTCCGGGAGGCATGCTTCATCCCCTTATCGATTGGGCATTCAGTCTTTTTTTCATCAGAAGCGGCGTCCTGACCTACTCGCCGTTATCTGCCGGATCGTCCCTTGCCGTGGCCACCTCAGAAAGTAAAAATATAATCTCTTTATTTCTGGCCAATGCCCTCCGCGAATCATGGGAAGAGTTGCATTTAAATCCTCTGCATGTCTCATTACTGGGGTCCTTACCGACTTATTCGTTACACCTCTTTCGAAGGACCATCTTTCCCCTCGTCGCCATCGCTAGGAATGACTGGACACCAATTCCCAACCCGGAGGTAGACAAAATCATTGAAATCCCAATAACAAACTTCTTCAGGGAAGATTCCTATGGAAGGTATATGATCCATGCTTCGGAAACACTGCCGACGACCGACCAGGGTCCATGGGAATTCCCTTGTCTGATTCATGAGGATGACAATGGCGAAGAAATTCTCTGGGGAGCTACTTTTTATATCATCATGAGCTTCCTGCGGATTGTTTTTGATTTTCAGCTTCCCGATCTGCATTCACGAAGAATCAGAAAGAAAACCCTGAATCCCGACTACCTTACAGGAAACCGCTAAAGGCCACCAACAATGCCTTCCTACCCGTACTTAAAGGCCTTTGTGTTTGACTTCGATGGGACTGTTGCCAGTTTGACCATCGATTTCCCGGAAATGAGAAAGGCTGTTTTGGCACAGCTCAAAAGCTTTGGTATTCCCTGTGACGGGCTTTGCGACCTTTATGTGCTGGAAATGATCTCCGCAGGAAAGCAACTCATCGCCAATCGTTTCCCCGGACAGGAAAATTTCTATTTTCAGCAGGCAGACGCTCTGGTAAAGGATATCGAAATAAATGCCGCCCGGCGTGGTTCTCTGATCGATGGAACCAGGGAGATGTTAATCCATCTGCGATCGCGAAGTATCAAGACCGGCATCGTGACCAGGAACTGCCGGGACGCCGTAAATATCGTTTTCCCCGATATCCTCTCTTTTGTGGATATTGTTCTTACCCGTGACGAGACCCCTCTTGTCAAACCCGATCCGGATCACCTGATAAAGGTTTTAGAGGCATTCGCGTTGCCGGCGGCAAAAACAGCCATGGTCGGTGATCATGGGATGGACATGAAACTGGCCAAAGATGTGGGCGCCTATGCTATCGGCGTGCTTACCGGTCATGCAAGCGCGGCAGCACTCAGCAGCGCCGGAGCGAATATGATTATCAATAAAGCATCGGACATCATTTATTTTCCCACGAACGGAGATCTGCAAGACGTTGTTCCAGGGAACATCATTGACATAAATCGTCCACTATGATTAGAAGAAACGTTAATAGGAGCTGACTAATGAATACAGAAGTATTTCGCGAATATGACGTACGTGGTCTTGTTGATAAAGATCTGACTCTCGATTTTGTTTACCTTCTCGGTCGTGCGATTGGAACATATGCCCGCCGTCATGGTGTAAAGACCATGACCGTAGGCAGAGACTGCCGGCTTAGCTCGGAAAGCTATGCCGAGACCATCGGCAGGGGCATCAGCGACACTGGCATTTCTATAATCGATATCGGCCTCTGCGCGACGCCGATGCTGTACTTTTCCATCCGACATTTCCAGGCTGATGGCGGGATAATGGTGACGGGCAGCCATAATCCTCCCGATTTTAATGGTTTCAAAATCTGCATCGGGCCGGATACGATTTATGGAGACGACATTCAGGAACTGCGCAGGATTATGGAAAAAGGCAGTTATGATCCCGTCAGTGTCGGAAATGTCAGCGCCGGAGAGATCACCCTCACCTATCAGGATTATCTTGTCAAGAACGTGGTTGTCCGTGAGGGCTTGAACATAGTTGTGGATGCCGGCAACGGCACCGGAGGTCTATTTGCCCTTCCCATTTTCCGCCGCTTAGGCTGTCGGATTACAGAACTCTATTGCGAACCCGACGGACATTTCCCCAATCACCACCCGGATCCGACCGTCCCTGAAAACCTCAAGGAGCTCATCTCGCTGGTAAAGGAAAAGAAGGCCGATGCGGGCATCGCCTTCGACGGAGACGCAGATCGACTCGGTATAATCACCGATCAGGGCAACATCCTTTGGGGCGACGAGATATTGCTGCTTTTCTCACGATCCATTCTCAAGAAGAATCCTGGCGCCGCAATCATCGGTGAAGTAAAATGTTCCCAAACACTATATGACGATATAGAGAAGAACGGCGGCAGGGCCATCATGTGGAAAGCCGGCCATTCGCTGATCAAGGGCAAGATGAAGGAGGAACATGCCCTCCTGGCAGGAGAAATGAGTGGGCATCTCTTTTTCGCCGACCGCTATTTCGGCTATGATGATGCTATTTATGCTGCCATCCGTCTCCTTGAGATCTTATCTGATTCGGCAGGCAAGAAAATAAGTGACATTATGGCAGATGTACCCAGAACCTTTACCACTCCGGAAATTCGCATTGACTGCCCGGACGATATAAAATTCAAAGTTGTCGAAGCGGTAAAGGATCACTTTCGCAGGGAGTATCCAATTATCGATATTGATGGAGTAAGAATTCCCTTTGAAGATGGATGGGGTCTTCTTCGCTCCTCAAATACACAGCCGGTTCTCGTGCTCAGGTTTGAGGCAATTTCAGATAAACGGTTACAGGAAATTCGTGATCTTATTGAAGGCGTGTTGAATAAAGTTTTACAGAGACTTCTTTCTGTTAAAAAGTAGTAATTCCAGTTCTAAATCAAAGAGCTATCTTAGTTGGCATCGGCAATCGGCTCCTTGATTTCATCTTTGATTTAGAACCTGAATGAATTTACTATTCCAGAACGATAATCTGACCTTCCTTGAGAGTAGTGTTTTCCCTCTTCATATTATTCAGTTCCCGCAGACGAGAAAGTTCCATCTCGTGATTTTTGGCAATACGAGTGAGGCTATCTCCTTTCTTGACCACATAGTTATAATCGTTCTTTTTTCCTTCCGAAGTTGTTTTAGTTGATTTTGTTCCTTTAACCTTTTTTCTTGAACTCTTTACATCCCCTTCAGACGTTTCTGAATTTGCATTACCGCTGACGGACTTGTCAATTTTAATAACTTCCCCTGCCTTGACGGTATTCTTTTTCATCCGGTTGGTTTTTTTTATTGCCCCAACCGTTGTGTTGCTCATTTTAGCAATGGATGCAAGGGTATCTCCTTTCTTCACCTTATAGCTGATGAACTCTCCGCTACCCGTTTTTTTCTTCCCTTCCTCGGAAGCAGCGCTATAAGAACCCTTCTTTGTTACTTTGGCACTGCGGATGGGAACAGAAAGGTACTGTCCTGCTTTTACACTGCTTTTTTCCGAAAGGTGATTATAAGTTCTTATCGATTGTGGAGAAGTGCGATACTTTTTCGCTATCGATCCGATAGATTCTCCACGCTTCACTCGATGCGCAATAGCAACTGGACTGGATTTGGGCGCCGGCAAGGGTTTTTCCCAGCGGGGAATGGTCTCGGCCACACTGGCATATTTCCCGGCCATATCCGTGGGAACTTTCAGGGCATATTCATTCTCCGGGGTTATCTTGTAGCGTAGTTCCGGATTGAGTTGACCCAGAGTCTCCTCCGGAATGTTCAGATGCTGGGCAATGTCCTGCAGCCGCATTGATTTATTTGTCTTGACGACTTCATAACCCGGGCCGGGTCCTTGTTTACTCATGGGAGTTCCCAAATCCATGCCATACTTTTGGGGATCCCGAACAATATGGATCGTCGCCAGGAAACGGGGCACATACCGTGCAGTTTCATAGGGCAATTGATGGTAGAGATCCCAGAAACGGTCCAGATAGTTGATGTGCTGCTTTGATATCACCCGGAGGACCCTGTTTTCGCCGCAGTTGTAACCCGCCAAGACCGTCAGCCAGTCTCCAAACATCCCGTGCAGGTCTTTGAGGTAGGCAATAGCCGCTCGGGTCGATTTCTCGGGATCCATTCGCTCATCGATCCATTGATCCCTTTCGAGACCATATTTATAGCCCGTAGAAGGGATAAACTGCCACAATCCGAGGGCCCGGGCGCTCGACAGGGCGCTGATTTTAAATCCACTTTCCACCAGGGGAAGCCATGACAACTCTTCGGGAAGACCCAGTCGCTTTAATTCCTTGACAATATCAGGACGGTAAAGTCCGGAGCGCTGATAGGAAGAGATAAAAAAGCTGCGTTCTCCCGTCTGGAAGGATCTTATCTCTTTCTCCACATCGGCGTTCATGATAATCGGGATTTCACCCCTTTTTCCCTTTGCCGTCGTTTGCATCCCGCTGTATATGGAAAGTATCCGCTTGGAAATGAGGAGACGAAGGTCATCCTTCTGCCTGATAATCTCGGGATCGCCATTTGCTTCCAGGATCAGGGCATATGCCTGATCGAGCATTTCCAGAGCGCTTTCCATATCTCCATTGACCCAGTAGTTATGAGATTCAGACAGGAGCCGCAACGCCGCTTCCATAATATCCTGTTCCTGCTGGGCTTCTCCTTCTTTGGCTTTAGCTCTGGCTCTGGCTTTCGCCTTCGCTTCGGCTTCGGCTTTCGCTTCGGCTTCGGATTGATCTACCTTCACGGGCCCCTTTCCCTCGGAAGCCACGATACCTGTATTGGAAGGAGAATTTACTGATTGTTTCTCTTCTCTCTGTCCCGTTTTAACGACGCCCTCCGGGGAAGGGTCCTTCTCTTTAGTGTCCCCCCCATAAAGATGTGAGCCATCGACCAATGGAAAAATCAGGACAAACAGAAGAATCAGGAAATAGATGATTGTATGTCTTGCTCCTGTCATGCTTCAGAACTCCTTTCACACCTCAGCGCTTTATCTTGTTTTCTGTATCATAAATACAAATATCAGAAAATGAATTTAATTTGTTCTATGGCCCCATTATCCGACAACCTGTGAATTCGCCAGCAGGTAGGCTTCAATGAAGTCATCAATATCGCCGTCCAGAACCCTCGTGGCATTTCCGACTTCCAGATTTGTCCGGTGGTCCTTGATCATCTTGTAAGGGTGAAGGACATAGGAACGGATCTGACTGCCCCAGGCGATATCTTTCTTCGTCCTGTTGACTTCATCCTTTTTTTCATTCTGTTCCCGAAGCTTCATTTCATAAATCCGTGATTTGAGATATTTCATGGCCATCGATTTGTTCTTGTGCTGGGATCTCTCATTCTGGCACTGGACCACAATGCCCGTCGGAAGGTGGGTGAGCCTGACAGCAGAGTCGGTTTTATTCACATGCTGCCCGCCGGCGCCTGAGGACCGGTAGGTATCGACCCGCAGATCATTTTCATCGATGTCAACCACGATGCCATCATCAACTTCCGGGTAGACAAACACGGAGGCGAAAGAGGTATGCCTACGGGCGCCGGCGTCAAAAGGTGAAATGCGGACCAAGCGGTGAATGCCAACCTCCGCCTTGGCATAACCGTATGCGTAGTCTCCTTCAATAGTCACGGAAACGCTTTTGACGCCGGCCTCATCCCCGGGAAGATAATCAATGATCGTTGCCTTGAAACCTTTTCTCTCCACCCAGCGCAGATACATCCTCAGGAGTATTTCCGCCCAGTCTTGGGCTTCCGTTCCCCCCGCCCCGGCGTGAATGGACATAATGGCGTGTAAATGGTCCTCCGGCGCTCCGAGCATCAGGCGCAACTCCTCTTTACGGATGACTTTTTCCAGCTTCAGAAGATCCCGCCCGACATCATCACGGGCCTCTTCATCGCCCTCCTCCATTGCCATTTCATACAACAGCGCCAGATCATCGTATTGCCGCATCTGGACTTGCCAATGCTCAACCGCGTCTTTGAGTCTTGTCTGCTTTTTAAGAACCTCAGAAGCCTTTTCCGGATCTGCCCAAAAATCCTCCCGGGAGGCTGTTATCTCCAGTTCTCTGATTGTTTCTTCTTTTGCGGCGATGTCAAAGACATTCTCCGAGATGGTTCAATCGTTTACGCAAATCAACTATGTTTTCATGGATTCCTTCGATCATGACTCTTCCTCCTGATGGTTATTACTGTTGACAATATAAACAATGATATAAAACACATATAAACAAATACATCTCCGTAAGCTGCATAAAAAGTGCGACCTTTGTTGATGTGGACGTTACCGTCCAGAAAAACTTTTTTAAATAATGCCGATGTGTTTGTCATTTTTCCCGTAGCGTCGATAAAGGCACTGATTCCCGTATTGGCTGCCCGAACCACATCGAGGCGATTCTCCACAGCGCGGAAAACCGTCATGGAAAGATGCTGATAGGGCGCTGAGGTTTGGCCGAACCATGCGTCATTAGTCATATTGACGAGAAAATCCGCACCTTCCTGTTTATAAGTCCTGGCTGCCCCAGGAAAAATGCCTTCATAGCAGATCAGCACACCGACTCGGTAGGGTCCTAACGTCAGGGGGCGATAGCCCGGCCCGGTTCCAAAATCCCCTATCCCTTCCACCAGTTTATTGATGAAAGGGAAAAATCGCCGCAGCGGGACATATTCCCCGTAGGGAACCAGATGAACCTTGTCGTACCTCCCCATGATCGCCCCTTCCGGTGAAAGGAGGACGGCGCTGTTGAACAACGTGATGTTCTTTTCCTGCCGGTCATAGGTCGGGCTGCCGAAAAGGAGCCAAGACCTGGATTGTTTTACGAATCCTACAACTATTCGGTGCAGATCGTTGTCATCCTGAAAAAAGGCCGGAAACGCCGTTTCCGGCCATACGATCAGATCCGGTGTAGATAGCTTCTCCGGCATGGAAAGGGCGGTGTGGATTTCTATCGTTTCACGCTGATACTCAGGGTTCCACTTGACACTCTGGTCGATATTGCCCTGGGCGATCCGTACCGCGACTTTCGGGGCCGTCGTCATCTGTCTGGCGATCTCCTGCATACGAAAGATACCGTAACCGTAAACTATCAAAAAAAGCCCGACCACGACCAGAATCTTGGCAAGAATCATCTTTTTTGCACCGGCAACAAACAGGATCTCATAGATCATGGCATTGATCAGAACGATGAAAAATGTCACGCCATAGACGCCTGTAATGTCGGCGATCTGAATAAGGGGCAGCTGGAGATACTGTGAATATCCAAGGTTTTCCCAGGGGAAACCGGTCAAAAGGTGAGATTTCGCATATTCTAGGCAGGTCCAGAGTAGCGGTGCCATTATCCATAAAGGGACTTCTTTCTTTCGGAAATAGACAACGGCGGCGGCAAATAGCCCCGTGTAGAGACTTAGATAGGCCGATAAAAGGAGCATTGCGGCAATTCCGACGGGATAGGGCAGATAGCCGTAATTGACGACCACATGGGTGATCCAGTACATAATCCCCACTTGCGCGGTCAAGCCGGTAACGAGACCCAGCATCAAACCTTGCGAGAGCGTCTTTTCCCCCCGCAGGGCATAAAAGAGCGGCACCAGACTCACCCATGCAAGGAGGCCCGTCCCGAATTTCGGAAAGGACAGGATCAGTAGCCATCCTGATCCCAGGGCCAGCATGAGATCATTTATTTCAAGTATCCTGAAATTAATCTTATTCTTCCGGCTCAAGCTGATTCCCTTCGGATATTTCCGGTTTTCTGCGCATCCGCACTTTTTTTATCGTCCGTTCGTCCGCCGCAGCAATGACCATTTCAAAATTATCCACCGCCACTGTTTCTCCCGTAGCCGGTATCCTCTTGATCGCATTCAGGATCAGTCCCCCCAGCGTTTCATATTTTCCTTCCCCGAAGGTGACGCCGAAGTGCTCCTCAAGTTGTTCAATTTCCACCCTTCCATCCACCATGGTATAACCGTCCGGCTGATCAACGATCCCCAACTCCTCGGTGTCATGCTCATCGTGAATTTCTCCGACAATCTCCTCGATCAAATCCTCCAGGGTCACCAGGCCGGATGTCCCTCCGTATTCATCAATGACAATGGCCATATGATACTTTTTCTGTTTGAGTTCATGGAGGAGTTGACTGATATTTTTTGTTTCGGGAATGTAATAGGGCTTGCGCAATATTGATAGAAAATCTTTTCCCGTAACCGGCTTGGACCAGAATTTGAGCAGATCCTTCACATTGACCACGCCGATGATATGGTCGATGTTCTCCCGATAAACAGGCATGCGGGTATGTCCGTGCCGACAAATGAGTTCCATAATTTCCTCAATCTTTGCCCCGGCGCTGATCGCCACAATTTGAGTTCTGGGGATCATAACCTCTCGGGCGATGGTATCCCTGAATTCAAGGATGCTCTGAATCATCTCCCCTGACTGAGGATCGATCAGGCCTTCCTCTTCGCCGGCGTCAATGATGGCCTGAATTTCGTCTTCCAGACGTGAGGCATCGCGTTCTTTAAACATTTTTTTCAGCAGGGATAACAGACTTTTTCCCACTTCCCCCGGCTCCTTAGGCACTGACTATAATCCCCGCGCATACTCGGGTCTTAATATTTCCTGATTGCCTGTCGCAATCACCTTTTGAATCAAGGCTACTGTCTTTTCCTTCTCTTCTGGTAATCTGGCACGGACGGGCAGGTAGTTCGAAGCGTGATTGGAAGTGAAGAAACAATTTGTAAATCGGGACTGGGCAATCATTATCCCCAATTCGTTTAGAAAACCAAATGTATCTGGAAGGATAAAACGGCCCGCGATATGATCTTCATAAAGGGTTGTCCCAGGGACAAGCATCAATGTGAGCGCCCCTGCATAATCCGGATCGATATCGGTCAGAATCCGGGCCGTATCTGCGGCATGGGCGCCACTCCTCTCGACGCCTCCCAGACCCAGGATTACCGTTGCGGACAAGCTAACACCTGCTTCCTTGACCCGGCGCCCCGCCTCAACCAGCTGCTCATAAGTTACCCCTTTCCGGATGTCCCTAAGCACTTCGGCATTACCGCTTTCAACGCCCAGATAGATGATGCCAATCCCTGAATCTCGCAATTCTCGGAGTTCTTCAGGTGTCTTCCTGAGGATACTTTTGGCGTTTCCATAAAGTCCGATCCTCTTCACGCCCCTTACATGCTTGCCGATAAGCTGCAGGATCTCCAGCAAACGCTTCTGGGGTATGATCAAGGCGTCACCGTCACAAAGAAATACCTTGTCCACCCGGCGATACCGGCCGGCTTCAAGAATATCTTCGGTAATTTCCTCTGTGGTTTTGATCCGGAATTTTTTCTCTTTATACGTCGGACAGAAGGTGCACCGATTATGGGAACATCCGACGGTGACCTGTAAAAGCAAGCTGTAGGCCTCACTTGGCGGCCTGATAATGATTCCTTCGTACTTCATAATCCTTATAAAGCAATAAAAAAGGGGTTAACCGTATCGGCCAACCCCTGGAATATTTGGCGGGGCCGAAGGGACTCGAACCCTCGCCCTCCGGCGTGACAGGCCAAAGATTTTAGCTCAGAGGTTGAGCCCAAGCCATTGCTATTATTGATATTTTTCCGTTTCTCGCAAATTCCCCTCATGGGATTTTGTGTCAATTTCCTCAATATTTATTGCTTGTTTTTAATTAATTGACACATAAAATGACACATGAAAGACGCCTCTTTTTTCTTCTTCGCAAGAACCGGGATTTATAGTCCGTTTAAGGATAGATTGCAACAAAAAGTTTTGACACGAGTCCCCTTTCTCATTGACAAATTACCGACCTTGAATCATAATTACAACATATTTGATCATTGAGGTAAAGCCATGCAAAATGCCGCCACACTCCAGGGAGAAAAATTTATTGAGATCATCAAGAATATCGAACGCATGACCTCTTCCCAGCAGAAGTTCATTCAGGATATGCTGTCGCAACGCACGAGGGTCCATAAAACATCCGGAAAGGAAATTCTCCGGAAAAGCTTTGGATTGTGGGCAGATAAAAACGATATTACCAACAGCCAGGACTACGTAAATGACCTTAGAAAAGGATGGCAGGCAAGAATTGAAAGGATCAAGGACTGATGCCCGCATCGCTCCTTCTTGACAGCGACATTCTGATTGATCACCTGAGGAAGGAACAAAAGGCTCTTGATTATCTGCAACGGGAAATCGATGCCGGTTCCCTGCTTTTCATCTCGGTCATCAGCCGCACAGAAATATTCTCGGGGGTAAGAAAAGGTGAAGAGGAAACGATCCAGAGCCTTTTTGATCTATTGACGCCGGTCGATGTGGACATGGCCATTGCTGACCGGGCTGGAGAATATCTTAAAAAATACGCCAAAAGCCATGCGGTCACTATCGGTGATGCAATTATTGCCGCCACGGCAAGGGAGATGGGCGGCACCCTCGTGACCCGCAATCTTAAGCACTACCCGATGAAAGACCTCAAGATTATAAAGCCTTATTAGACTTGAGCAGTCGGCCCTAATGTAACTTTCCTATTCTTACCTATCCTTCTCAGATGTAATTCAACAAACTCCTTCAGGTTGTGATTCAGCTCACCAGAGGACGTTTATTCAATAGAGCTGTGTGGCCTGAATAGGCTGGCCTACATCGTTTTTAGCAAACAAACAGTTTTAAAAGAAATTGTCGATATCCATCATGCCATGTAGAACCCTGATAATCTCAATGCCACCATCAATCGGCATATAAAAAATCAGGTATTTGCCAACCGGGAAACTTTGCAACCCGAGATAGAGTTCATCCCGGTTTTTACCCATACTCTTGAACCGAGCGAGTTTACGGCATGTTTCCTCAATTTCGTCAAGGAGTTTATCCGCATTGCCGGGGTTGTCTTGGGCTATATACCACCAGATTTCGTCAAGGTCATTTTCAGCTTCGGGACTCTTGTTGATTCTCAACATCAGACGTTTGCCTTGTTTTGTTGCGCATCAAGACGTTTACGGCCTCGCGCCTTGATGGCCCCCATATCTAAAGGTGTTGGCTCGCCGCTATCCAAGCCTTTCTTGATTTCGGCCCTAAGTTCTTCAACACGCAAGAAATGTCTCCGGTCCCGTTCTTCGAGAAGGCGCAAGGCATCGCGCATAACTTCGCTTGCGGAACCATAAAGTCCGCTCTTTACCTTATTTTTTACCAGTGTTTCAAGTTGTGGCGTAAGTGAAATGTTCATTATTTTATCTCCTCCTTTGCACGCGCTATAACATAGAATGACAAATTTTGTTATAAATAAGTAACGTCCAGAGGAAAACGCCCGCTTAGCCAGCCAAGCGAAGGTTATAGCGATAATTGTCAACATTTCTGCTTTTCACTAGCCGGGGCAAGTATGCAGAAACTTACATTTTTATATAACCTCCCGTTGAGCCTCAATATATTTATAGAGTGTAGGTTTGGAAATACCCATCATCTGGCAGATCTGTGCCACTGTGTGCTCCTTCTCGTCATAAAGCTTCACCGATAGAGCCCTCTTATCAAGACTCAGAACCATCGGTCTACCTCCCCTTCTACCCCGTGCTCTGGCTGCGTTAAGGCCGGCCCGCGTTCGCTCTCGAATTAGATTACGCTCGAATTCAGCCAAGGCCCCAAAGATATGAAAGATTAATTTTCCCGAACTCGAAGACGTATCGATGGCTTCATGCAAACTTTTCAAACTGATCCCTTTCGCTTCGAGGAGCGTGACCATCTCAATGAGATCCTTAAGTGACCGACTGAGGCGGTCCAAACGCCATACCACAAGAACATCACCATTTCTTGCGTAATCTAACGCTGATTTCAAACCGGGACGGTCAGCTTTTGCCCCACTTAATCTGTCTTCCGCAATACGTTCGCACCCGGCCTGAGTAAGTGCATCCTTCTGGAGATCCAAATTTTGATCATCAGTGGAAACTCGCGCGTAGCCAATCAGCATAAACACCCCCGTCAAGTTAAATAACCCGTTGCTTGATAGATTATTATTACTTAGATTTATTTACCGAGATGTTTTACCATTGTCAAGAGTAAATTCGATAACTGATTAAGTTTTTACGGGCAGTAAATAAAACGAACGTTTTATTTACTGTATGACAGTCAGAGTCGATTCTAATATCGGATACTCCATGGCAACAACCGAAAAGCCGTGCACTCCAGTTGGAAGTAATACAATGGGGAGAAAGGACAACGACAATGAAAATAATAGCCATGGTTTTAATGGCCGTCGCCATTATGACGGCGATGGTGACAACAAACGTTTACGCTCAAGGAAAAGCAGGTCCCTTTCCTGCCTACGGAAAGGGACCGATAGAGGTGCAGATTTACGCCGACTATCTCTGCCCGTCATGCAGTGCCATGGAGTCCTCAGTGGACCCGCTGCTGAAGGAACTGGTAAACACCGCCTGACTCTCTGTGTGATCAGCAACGGCGAGCCTTACTGGTTTTGCCAATAACTGGAACCCGGAGCGGACGTGCAAGTAGTTCTCCCTATATACTGGTGGCAAATGTGCATGTGAAACAAACGATATTTTTCGTACTGCCCTGGCGATAGCGCAGGCAAAAGGCAAGAAATGACACCCGACCAGCCATCTCACAGAATTATTATTCTTAATCGCGAAAATCACCACTACCCTCTCTCTTACCATGTGAACAGGAGATCGTCTTCTGTGGGGCATTTTAAAGGGCCGGTCTTGAGACAGCCTAACCATAATGGTTTTAAATATCTTACTTGGCTACATGGAGTAACACGCTATGAAACGAACGATCGACTTCATTAAGTCCCGAGGCAAGTATCTCATGTCAGCTCTGCTGATCGCCCTGATATTCTTTCTTATCTTCAAAAACCTATCGGACCGCTACATCCTCGCATTTACCAAGGACGGCCATTACTGCCTGCCCTACTCGACCTGGCTTATTATAAAGGGAGAGAAGCCTGGACGGGGTGACTATGTTTCCTTTGTGGGACACGGCATACCCCATTTTGCCGATGGCGTCAGATGGGTAAAGATCATGTCCGGTCTGCCCGGCGACCGGGTGAGAACCGTGACGATCCCGGATTCAAAAAGGGCCGCCTATGTAGAGGTGCTCGAAGTGAACGGTCTGCCTGTGCAGAAACGGTTACAGGGGCGTGTCTATCTCCAGACCTCTTCAAGCGGCCATGTCACCGATTACAGGGTGTTCGAGACGGACACGTTGGGTCGATCCCTTCCGATCATTGACAACCAAACCATCCCACCCGGCCATTTTTTTGTTTCGACGCAAGCTCCGCGTTCGTTTGATTCACGATATTGGGGATTGATTGATGAAAAAGAGATTCTTGGCAAAGCCTATCCAATTTTCTGAGATGTTTCGGATATTCTCGCTCGGACTGCTTCTCTCGGCGGTGTTCATTCTGTCGCTGATGTTCTTCAATACCCTTTTCGTGCACTTCGCCCATGCCTCGGACGAAACAATTGTAACCTCCCCTTCCCCGGAAATACTCGACCGCGTTCGGGATGCTGTTTTACAGTTCCAGTCGGGAACGCCAGCAGAACATTTTGGCAACTTGATAGACAAGGCTGATGCCGTTGTACGGGACAAACTCTGCGGTGATGACGGGAGCGGAGGGAGCGAAGGTTGCACAGCCAAAAAAAACCCTGTTTACGTAGGACATGATGACCAGACTGAAGATGCCACAAGTCTCTCCGTGCAGTCTGAACAACCAGAACAAGAAAGCAAGGGCAAATTCTTCGTCTCCGACGACAGCAGCCGGGTCTATTACTTCTTTTCGTTTTCAATGCCAGCCGAATCCCTCCAACAGGCCGTTCGGAACATCTATGAATTACGTCGGCAGGAAAAGAACGTTGTTATGGTTATCCGGGGTTTCGTGAAAAACGACATGCAGGCCACAGTCATGGCTTTTGAGAAGCTGAAACGGGAAAGCGGTATCAATTCCGATATGCCAGTGGACATTGATCCTCCGCTTTGGGAGCAATATGGCATTACCAAAGTCCCCGTGATTGTCTCAACATCCAAGCGAGGCGCCGGAAAGATAACCGGGGATGTCGGAATTCCATACGCCTTGTCGAGATTTGACGCGGAGGTGGAGGATTACGGCACGGTGGGACACACCTACGAGATAGCAGAAGAAGATCTCCTGAAGGTGATCGCATCGAAACAGCCGATGATTGAAGAAAAGCTGCGGCAGCGGATGGAAACGCTGCAAGAAGAGATGTACGTCCTTAAAAAGCATGATGGTCAATATGAAAAGGCCGTCGAAGATCGCGCTTATTACATCGATCCGTCGCTGGTGTTGACCGATGACGTTTACGATCATGAGGGCAAGGTGCTGTTTGCCAAAGGCAGTGTATTCAATCCAACAGATCATGTGAGTCTTGGCAGGCACATCATCATTGACGGCAAGGATGTCAAACAGGTGCGATTGGCCCTGGCTGGCGATTACAGAAAGGTAATGATTATCAGCGGGGACTTGGCGAAACTTGCGACCACGCACCGGAAACGATTCTGGTTTGTTCCCGACGACATCCTGAGGCGGTTGCAAATCCGCCGTGTTCCCGCCGTATTTGAACAGGAGGGGAAATATATCCGTGTTACTGAAAAAGCGATTTAACACACTAATATTTACATTGCTCGCTGTAATGTCGCTTATTGCTTCGTTCCCGGCATATGCACAGAGTACGGCGGTTAAATGTGAAAGTAAATTTCCTGATATGGTGGGCGACGTTTGCTGGCGGACCATGTTTCCTCTCCGTCTGGGCGGGAACATCCTCATGAACTTCGGAGGCATGCCGGATAATGTAAGCACCTCAAATCCCGACGACTTCAATCCCAATAGCGTATTCTGTACTTGTCCGGACTCGACTAACGGGCTGGACCGGATAGGCTCTTATCTGTCTTTTTGGGAGCCGGCAAGGGTCGTGGAGGTAGTTACCATGCCCAATTGCTTTCCCTTTCTGTTCGGTATGGACATGGGGGAGAAAGCAAACGTCTTTGGCGCCTATGGTTCTACCGGTCAAGGCGGCAAATCACACGACAAGGCGTTTTACAATGTCCACTATTACACATTTCCCCTGCTGGAGATCATGGACCTGATTTCGGGTGCTGAGTGGTGTACCGACTGGATGGGTGACATTGACCTGATGTATTTCACGGAGGTCGATCCTCTCTGGAACGACGACGAACTCACCGTGTTCATTCACCCGGAGGCCATCGCCTTCGGCAACCCGGTCGCCCAGGCCCTCTGTGCGGTTGATTGCCTGGCAACCTCGGCGGGTTTCCCGTTGAATTCCTTGTTCTGGTGCGCCGGGTGTTGGGGCGGGCTGTACCCGTTCACTGGCAATACCGGGACGGTGGGATCTAATGTCCGCACGACGAGTCTCCTGGCCGGCAGACTTCTTGCCCGCCTTGCCCGCATGCCCGTTCCTCCCGCCGTGGAGTGGGATACAAGTTCAGCCTCTGCCAAGTGCGGCGGCGTCGTTCAGCCTTTTACAAAGAAAAGCCAGTACAAAATGTCCACACTATTTCCTATTCCTGAGACAGAGGGGACGTGTTCTCACACCTTCGGTAGTTCAACGTTCACTTGGGGTGAGCATAGGAACATACCCGCCACGGGCGAATATCAAATTTACATGGTATGGAGAAAAAGAAATTGTTGTCTAAGGCTGCTATAAGAACAACTGCACGCATACTGCTTGTTGTCTATCTCATTTTTATCCTTGAGGCGCCTGTCCGCGCAGCGGATTTCGATTCCGCCCTGAACGTTGGCAAGTCAATGGGCACAGGCTCCGTGAGCGACTATAATCCTACCAACCTTAACCAGACCATGCAGGGAAAGGGACTGGGCACAGCGTCCACCCTTGCGCCGCGTGCTGATCAGGCTTCCCAGGAAAAGGCCCAGTATGATACGCATTACACCAGTCCCGGGGGCTTGTCGTCATCGTCAAGCGACATTGGAGATTTCGTCAATTCGTCTTCCCAATCAAGGGAGAAATTCACCTTGGGCGAGGATCCCACATTCGGGAATAAATGCCTTGAGACGGATGCAGACGGCAAGTGCGTAAAGTGGAGCACATCGCAGGACCTGATCAAGGAGTCATATCCCGACTGCGAGACTGTCCAGGTACCGATCTACGACGCCCCCCCTACTGAGGCACAATGTACCGGGACGCGAAGCACGGTGTCAATGGACTGTCCGGTGCGAACGCCCGTTAGAGTTGAAACGGAAGAGGTCTATACACCTTGCAGCGAATCCACGATTGGTTATAAACCCGGACAGGCATATGCGGTATGCAAGGATTATCGCGCATTCTTCAAGGTTTATCAATATAGAGACTCTTTTCGGGATGACTGTTACTGCCCTAACATACCGGGGGGGTACTTGTGCGGCGATGTTTCCCCCGACTTTGTTTTAGGCAGTCCGCCGGCTGGTGCGACATACATAGGGAAGCAGGCATCAGGGCCAAATACTTGTACGGAAGCTAACGGCTGGGATTATGGGAACTGGACCATTTATAACTGGTACGAGGGGTACATAAAGAGTGTCATCGAAAGGGTTTACATCGATTATGATTCCCCCTGCGGAGACCTAAGCCGGTATTTGGGAGATAACTCGTCGTGTAGGATTAACAAGGTTGAGCAATGCGACCCGAACGGCAACAACTGTCTCATCACAGTGGAGGGAGGCATGACGACCGGCGCGGTAGCGCCTACGGCATGCAAAAGTTTTTCAGGGTCCATAGAGAACTATACGATGTGCATGGACGGTACAAACGTAACTATCTCGAACAGCGTTACATCCGGCGCGGCGCTTACACAAACTCAGCAATTCTCAACAGCCACCAATTATGTACGCGCCTATGGTGGACCGGATGTCCGTTCGCTCCTGAACGGATGGTATATGGAATTGCAATTTGATTGCTTCAGTGCCTCGGATACTTGTCAGCCTTTGAAGGATCAGGGGTGTCGGATGTACGCCCAAAAGTGTGTAGATCCAACAGATCCGTTGTGCAATCATATAGACTACACCTACCAGTGCGGCGGCACAGGTGGCGTAACGGGCTATGATGTTGCCATTGTCTGTACGGGCAATATTCGGTGCATGGGTTCCGATTGCAATGATCCGTCTTATAAGGCCAACACAGACTTCGGCTCGGCAGTGCAGGCAGCCGAGATCATGAACGCTATAAGGATGGATGGCACAGATGCGGAAATCTTTCCAGGCAAAGTCCGTGAATGTCAATCCGGCCCGAAAAACTGCTGCAACGCGAATACAGGCGGCGTCAGCATGGCACAGTACGTCATGGCTGCAAAGGCGGCAGCCGAAGTGTACTCTACGCTTTCGACGGGCATAGCCGCCACCGGACAAGCAATGGCGGCGTCGGCTACGACCGCGATTAACACAGTGGCGAACGCAGCGGGCTTAGCGACTGTTAATACGACATTAACAGGCAGCACCGTAGTAAGCACATTTGCGGGTGGAAGCACCGTAGGCGCGGGAGGCGCACTTACCACATCAACCATATCGGGCGCATCCGGGGCGGCGGTGTCAGTAACAGGAGCGGGAACAGTAGGAATAGGAGCATCTACGATGATGGCAGCCGCAGCTACTTGCTTTGCTGTGGTTGGCCTTATCGTAGCCGCCTACGTCATCCTCACAACGGTGTATAATATAGCTGTCGCCTGCTCCAAAGATGACATGGTTACGTCCATCGACCTGGGTTTCAACTTGTGTCATAAAGTCGGCGAGCGCAATGCCGGGCAATTTCTTGGATATTCCTTGAAAAAGCGCGACGTTTATTGCTGTTTCAGCAGTATTTTGGCGCGGCTGATACATGAGCAGGGCAGGCCACAGCTCGGCCTGGGCTGGGGGTCCGCCGAGGCACCGGATTGTTCGGGATTCGCATACGGGGAGTTAGCCGCCCTCGACTTCTCACAAATGGACTTAACTGAATATATGCAGTATGTGCAGACAAAAACAAAGATGACGCCCGAAGAAACGCAAGCGATCATGCAGAAGGTGAAGGATCGCCAGACAACTCCATAACTACCTAAAAAAGGAGAAGGGATGAGAACAACGGAACTACAACAGAAATTGGCAAAAGTAGAGCACCTGACAGCAAATATCTTGCGAGGGTATGCAGATTCCGGGATTCAAGATGCGATTTTCGGGAGCGTCACGCTCACGTATTGGGGAGACACATCAGTCGTCATCCCCTTGTAGAGTTTGCCGTAAGATCGCATATAGAATTTTCGTTTTGGCAGTTGAAGTATTTGTGCAGCAAGAATCTGTTTCTCCTCCGTTTCCCTCATAGAGATACCACCACCGAAAGATAGTATAGGCGAAAATTTTCTTTTCATTGGCGAGGAATCTTCCACGTATTGTGCTGTATCAGGATGATTCACAAGCATGTACAGCCAGGTATTTATGTTATCGACGATGCTTCTTGTCGCCTCCGGACCTATTTCTTCTTCTATCTGGGCGATAGACTGCGTGTAAAAGTGCAACCAGACGTTCGCCCCACCCCCCTTGGCGAATAGCTCCTGAATCCCTGAATAGAGAATATTGTGTCCCTCGTCAATATGGAGACACAAGGGCGGTGTGAGCTTTCTGCCGGATGCAAAAGTACGGCCTAACATACTTTGTATCATAGACACCAACACTCTGCCGATGATATGCGCCGTTCGCCTGGAAAGCATGGATCCCGTATTGCAGAACAAGATCACCCCGCTGCCTTCTTCAATGCGTTTAACAAACTCGTTGACCAGACTTTTCCCGATAATCTGTCCTGTCGAACCTGTGGTCAGGGCTGAAAGGGTTGTTCGAAGCGATGACGATACCTTCGAGAAAAAGTCCGGAGGGGAGCTGAGTATTTGGTCCATGCTCACTACAAGATCCTCACTGCCGGCTAAAAACGCTAATGTATTCCTGAACTTTTTGAGATTGTTCCAATCACTTCGCACTTTTACGTCCAGAAAGTTGATGTTCAATTTTTCGCCCTTGATCCTTGCTTGTAGCGCAAGCCCGGAGATAACGACTTGGGAGACTTCCTGGGCAATAGCGATAAAGTAGTCTTCCTTCGCCTTTATACCGGAAATAATGTGTTCTACCAGTTCGTCTTCCATGTAGTAATAGGCCAGAGGGTCAAGCATGATGGAGAGATTGGGGAAAATAGGTGTGAGCATCATCACTTCTTCAAGCCGCCCGGATTCCGCGGCTATCTGGGCAATCTTGGAGAACAGTTCTGCATCCCCTTTGGGGTCGATGACGACGATGTTGTAGCCTTTGCGGATGTCCTGCTCGATTATGTTTTCAACAAGCCTTGTCTTTCCCACGCGGGTGGTCCCAAAACACCCAAAATGGCCACTTCTGTCTGCGTCATTTATTGCAATATCAATCTCGTTCGATATGTCATTCATATTGACACCTCTGCCGAGATGCGTCACTTCGTCGTTTATCAAGACCTTTCCCTCATTACTTTTATTTATTTCCCGCAATTTTTCCAGTGACATAATAAATCCTCCTTCTGCTTCATTTCTATGTTCTCCTGGAAGTATTACTTAGGCAGATTGTATTTTTAGTAGGTCACGAACATAGCCGCATGGCTGAACCGCTTCACAAGGGGACAGGTGCGGTTTTTTTACGTCCTACATGGGCTGGCAAATTACCTAACAATATCAATTGAGAAGGAGGTAAAAAAATGACGAGTGAAAGGAGCGGGGGATTGATGGGAGCAATTAACAGGTTGTGGCGCCGAATAACACGGCCTCAACCCACCCGGCAATCCCGCCGGCCACATCAGCGGGTCACTGATAAGGACATTGAGGCCGCCCGACAGGTAAACCTCATTGCCCTGATAGAGTCGCTCGGCCACAAAGCAACGCGGACCGGAAGCGTGAAGGCAATGTTTTCGTCTCCCCTGAGATCGGAAAAAAGTCCATCGTTCGCAGTTTCTTATTACAAAGGGCGCTGGACATGGAAGGATTGGGGGTCAGGTGAATCCGGGGACGTAATCAAGTTCGTCGAGCTTTTTTTCGGTGTCGGCTTTCTTGATGCCGTGACAAAATTGAACAACACCGTGTCTATACCATCGACACATCCACAGCAGAATAAATCCACTCTGTACGAAACTGACAAGGTTTCCTGGGTGCGGAATCTGCACAAAGAGAGAATGATCCTCATGACTCCCGGAGACCGCTCTACAATCAGGCGGTATTTTGAAGAGCAAGGGGTCAAGTGTTACGATGAAATGGCCTGTGTCAGGTACACGCAATTCAAAGAACAGAAGAAATACATCGCAATACCGATGCCCTACCCTGACAACCTGAAAGGGTTGGAGTGTAGGGAAATCGGTGGCACAGACAGGAAGACCCTCGGTCATAAGACCCTCTGGGTATTGCGAAGACAGTCTAGCCGCGTCCTGGTCGCGGAGTCCATTCTGGACGCCATGTCCTCAGAAATCGTCCTGAACGACAACACACTCACCTTGTGTTCGTTGAACGGGGTGGGAAACGCCGAGAAAATCGGAGAAGTCCTCGCGATGCTCAAGCCCGGCGAGACATTGTTCGCCTTGGACAATGACGCACCTGGCCAGGCAGCACAGAAGACCGCAATGAAAATCGCAGAGCGCTATTGCAACAAAGTGAACGCTCTCGATCAGCACATCAAAGCTGGTGTGAAAGACATGCACAAGCTCATTACCCGAACGCTACCCAGTCTCGTAGCGCGGGAGCAATAAACTCAGCAGAAAAATCCAATACATTACCCATAAGGAGGAAAGTATCATGCAGAAACCTATTTCTGAAGTGTTTGGCATTAATGCGCCAGCCACAGTTACCGTTGAGGTACGGGACATACAGCACAACCTTATTCCCCGCCAGAAGCCGGAGTACATCTTTCGCAGGGAGCTACTCTCCGACCTGCTCGCCTGGGTAAAAGGCGCGGCCGGAAACGATCCCCTTTACCTGACTGGTCCAACTGGATCAGGTAAATCGTCGATAATCGAGCAGACGGCATCCCGCCTCGGGATTCCCCTCTATGTGGTTTCGTGCCACGAGAGGATGGAGATCCCGGAACTCTTTGGTCGTTTCGTTGTTAAGAACGGTCAGATGGAGTGGACTGACGGCCCCTTGGTCGCCGGTCTGAAAGACCCTGGAGGCGCCTGGATACTTCTGGACGAGGTTGACACCCTCGATCCCGGAACATTCACCGGCTTGAATGGGATACTTGAGGGGCGATCAATCATAATCCCGGAAACGGGAGAAACGCTCGACCCACTCATTTACGGCGCCCGTATCGTCGTCGCCGGCAACACCGCCGGAAACGGTGATGATACAGGAATATACCAGGCAACCAAACGCCAGAACGCCGCCAGCATGGGACGTTTCATGATGGTGGAGGTTGGCTATGCGACACCGGTAGAAGAAAAGCAGGTGCTATCAATCGCCTGTCCCGACGTGCCGCCCATTATTGGCGACAATATGGTCAAGGTAGCGGGCATGGTTCGTGACCTCTACACCGCAGGCGAGATCGAGGTGGTATTCTGCACCCGGTCCCTTATTCGATGGGCGCATCTTGCCCAGTTCTACAAGGCAAAGCCGGGGATCAACCCCTTGGTTTATGCCCTTGATCGGGCGCTCGGCTTCCGGGCCGAGGAAACATCCCGGAATGCCCTGCACGAATTGGTGCAGCGTGTGTTCGGCAACGACTGAAAGGGGGTGGCTCACATGGCAGCACCAGTTCCTCCCACTGATTGTGATTATGGAATCTGGCTCACTGCGCCATCGGTTTCTGGCGGCAAGTCATGGATCGGGTTCCGTACCTCCAGTAATGTAGAAGTCCACTGGGGAAAGATAAACCAAGTCAACCAGCACAAGACGGTTGATTTAAACCGATCGTTTCCCCGAACAGTCCTTGCGGATATGGCGAGGAAAAAATTCGCAAAAGGCTATCAGGTGGCACGGGAATGGGATCCGAAAAATGGCTGGATAGACACTGGCACGTCGAGGACAGGAAGGCAGCAACAGCCCCTTCCGCCTCCTCCTTCACCTCCCGAATCTCCCATACATCATTCTGAACCGTCCAAAAAAGGGTTCAACAGACTGACTGTCGTACAGGCGGTCAATACATGGCTGAACAGTCCATCAAAGGGATCCAGCGAAAAGAATTTACCGGATGAATGGTTCTAACAATAAGGGTGGCCTAAATTCTGGCCGCCCTTCTAACATTACCTTACAAGGAGAAAAATCCAATGAACACAGAGAACGAAGAGAGCGCCACGAGCACATTGAACAGCACGGTTAACATTCTTGGTAATATCAAGGTGTTGACATTTGATATCAAGGTATGGTCGGGCCGCAAGAAGCTTCGCCCGGAAGATTTAAAGCTGAAGGAAGGTAGCGAACTGCCCCCCGAATCGTTGGCAAGACTGGGAT
>Ga0194039_1000480_pt1 | contig 24260 bp, 23 predicted proteins | sample JunL228m_MetaG_FD_148679 | JGI IMG/M metagenome (GOLD analysis project Ga0194039, IMG submission 148679) | Anoxic zone freshwater microbial communities from boreal shield lake in IISD Experimental Lakes Area, Ontario, Canada - Jun2016-L227-8m | ecosystem: Environmental > Aquatic > Freshwater >... | reverse complement strand
CCAAAATCACGCCCCCCCCACTCCCTCAGCCGCAACAGACTGCTCAAGCGGCACCACCTGAGCTGAGTGGCATTTCAGAGTTTTATTCTGTAGGTGAATGTTATGTCATCCCCGGAGGAAACGGAAGAATGACAGGGAGGAATCTCAATATCATCGACCCGACCACAAATACGATTGTTTTCAGTTTCATAGAAAAAGGAACCTCGCTTGGGGCCTTCATTGCCAGAAAAGTATTTGTCTCATCTGGGGAACACTCATCATTCAACTCGGATGTTTTATACATGGAGAAGCCAATTGGCACGATAAAGGGGCAGCTTTCGTGCAAGCTATATGATTTGAATGCGAAAATATGCAGTTGGATTACGCAAAAACATATCTTCAATTCGTTCGCGCTCCTTGCCAGATACTCGATCCCCATTATTGCGCTGGTCGTTGTTACTATTTTCTTAATTTCATTCCTGCATCAAAAAGCTGTAACTAAGGACTTTGCCTCGGTTGATAAACTCACGTTTATGGGTGTCGGGCTTATTTATGCTTTATACGCCAGATGGCTTTTCACCAGAAGGAAGACATTCGTATTTAATGAGAAACATTCGTTGGTCTGTGAAATTAAGCCGCACAAAGCCCTCTTTTCTCCCCGATCATTTGAGTTGGTGAACAATAAACGCACTATTGGTAAGCTGTCAAAGCCAGTAAGCGACGATGAAGCCAACAAAATTCTCGGCCGAACCACTGGACCTACACCACTTGGAATCGAATCTCAAAAACTGACATCTAAATACAACGCAGATGCGGTCAAATCGATGCCCTTGGGGGATAAGATCAAGTTCGCTCGCGACGTAATTGCAGCAGCTAACAGGGATACAAAATCCGAGATGGCCTCGATGCCGCCTATTAAGAAAACAACTTTGCGGGTGATGAGTTTTTCAGAGGCGTTACGACGGGAAGACCTGCTTGCTGTGTTTGCATTTACCTACTTCGTGCATATTTCAAATGACTGCGATGACATGTAGGATTGTAATCACATGAAAAAGCGTATTTATGTATTTACAGTTTTCATCAATCGAGTCACCCAAGAATCAATTAAATGAAAAATTATGAACCTTCAACTTCGCAACATTGCCGACAACAGCATTATTCCATTGCAACGCTTCTATTTAACTCAAACAGCACGCGGACAAGTCGAAAGCTGCAATTTGAGAAATTATAAAGAAGGGGATGAATTCATCATTGAGCCCTTTAATATTAAAATTCGTCTCACTGGAAAGACCGAGATTGACAAGCCCGATTTTTCCGTCATTTGGACATAGGAATCTTTTATGAGCACACCTTTAACATGTGGGAGATGTGGCGCGAATTACATAGGGGATATTAATAGGGATCTCTTTTGCCGTCGATGTCCCGACTGCAAAAGGCTCGAGTCGTTTAAGGATGCGGATAATATAGATTCGGAGAATGCTGGACTGTCAGCAACAAATGTCACCTGGGATCAGCTAGGCGCGGGTATCATATGGCTCTCTGCCTTTATCGGGGCGTATTTCATATACAAAGCAACTGACGCTTTTGCATATAAAGCACTTATATTCGCAGCTGGAACTCTTGTTGTTGCATTCGTTGGTTCAAAGCTAGCGGCAAAGATTGTTGGAGCGCTTATAAAAGTTATTCTGATTATTGCGCTTGTAGCAATTGTTATTTGCATTGTTGCAATGCTAATAAAGCATTTCTTTGTCTAAATCTTTTATATTCTTGATTGGGCAGGATATATTGGTCAAGATATTTAACATTTCATGTAGCTGAAGACATCGGCGCGCATTGCCGTAGGAGAAAAAGGAACGAAGTAACATAACATGATGAATATGAAAGACACTAAACATAAAATAAAGCCGTTAGATCCCGCGATTATGGCTGCCGTTGTCAAAAAAATCGAAGACAAAAATGGTCGCCCGATGACTAGTGAAGACTGGGAGGCATTCTGGGAGGCTGACGATAGAAAAATGAAAATATGGGGGTTTGTATTTTGTTGCATAATTCTAGCTGTCATCGCTCTCGCTGTATTTTTACTACCTTTGGGTAGATACCTCAAAGTTTGCTTCGGCTTTTGGGGAAACTTTTTTCGTTAAAATACCAGCGAATTTTCCCACTGAATGTGCCAGAAGTTCCGCTTTCGTTTAAATCAGGCCACGCAAGCACACATTAATAAATGATGGTTGCTTTTTTCTCAAATTCTCCCTTTTCAAATGCCAAAGTGTCGCTGACACCTTAACCTCAGATTATCGAATACCTCCGCCGCTTTGTAGGTAGGCATCTTGCCTGATCGACAGAATCACTTTGGATTTGAGAGGCGGTTTCATAAACGCTGCATCAGTTGTGAGCAAAGACGCCGGAACGTGGAAGGTTCGTTTTTCATCGGTAACAACTACAATGAACGAGTCCTGAATTTCGACGATGGTTAGAGCGGTTCCTTTTTTAAGTCCGTAGAGGCCGTCCTCAATTTCTACCATGTAGCGATTCATAAGCCAACAACGGCCTCCGACTGTCCCTGCAAACACCGGCGAAGGAGAGGCGTCAGGGAGATTCTTTAAATTCTCTGGGATAAACGAACTTGGGTAAGTAGCAGGAATTTCCCGTGTTGCTAGAATTGCAGGGGCATGGGCTCTGATATTTTGAGCTGACTGCGCAGCTTTGCTAGGGACAGTTTTAGGAGTTGCCGGATTTCCTTGAGCGGCCGGGACGCCATCTGCGGTGAGCCCGAGGAGAAATTTTCTCTCCCGAAGGTAGTTTGATTCCATGAGTTCCCGCAACTGCTTGATCTCTTTTTCGACCGTTTCCTGCCTTGCGAGCATCTGCTGCATAGTCGGATCTTCACTCGGGTTCCTATTCACTTTTTTGAGATCGGCCAGAAGTGCCTTCTTGCCCTCTTCGATCCGCAGAAGGTTGGCCCGGGCTTTCTGGAACTTCTCGTGAATTGAGGGCGTTCTCTCGATGGCGTAGGCTTCAACGTCCGGCGGGAGGGATGCGTCAGGACGAGGCCGATTGCATCCGGCCATATTGGCCGCGATGCCGCAAAGCAGCAAGGGGCAGAATTTCCAGAAAGTCACTTGTTCAAAATCTCTTTGAGGCTTGCTTCCCGCCTGCTTTGGTCAATGCGGACTTGGGTCGAATCCGGTCCGGGCAATTTGCTGGACGCTGCCGACTGCACGGCAGTGGTGTAGTTTCCAATCTTCTCGGTTTCGACGCGGATTGCCTCGTAACTTGAACTGAGGGCTGAAATATCAACAACATCGCGGGCGGTTTGAACGCGAATCTTGAGCGCCGCGATCTCGCGCTTTCGGTCTTCGAGCTGGGGCAGCATGAGCGGGATTGCCGCCTCTGCTTTTGCGAGTGCTGGAAGAATTTCCCGGTTGGACTTTGCGAGGGAATCGAGACGAAGAAGTTCGTCTTCCATTTCGTTTTTCTGCCATGCGCGATTGCGGAACGTCGCTGGCCAACCTCCGCCAGCCTCGGCTTCCTTGTAGGCGACCGTAAATGCTTTTGTATCGCTCTCCTGCAACTCCAAGGCTTGTTTCGTGTAGGAGATACGGTGTTGAATTTCGGCAAGTTTTGCATTGAGCCGAATTCCTTCCCCGACACACCGCTGTTGAAGGGTGTCAAGTTGCCCGGAGGCCCAGAGCATATATCCGGCTGGATCTTTTCCGATCCGCTGTGGCGTCCAGTCGGTGATTGACTCGTAGGTGGCGGCGAGGCGCCCTTGGATGGGCTTGCTGATGAAATATATTCCAACGCCTGCAATAACCAGAATCACAAGGACAACAGAGAGACAGTTGGCGGAAGTGGTTCTTGGGAATTTCATTGGAAGGGGAAAAGTGGTGCGCTGGTTTGCTTTATACTGAAGAATGGGCCATCATTCAAGGCTGGTTATCGCTGGGCGTCAGGGGGGGCGGCTGGAAAATTGAGTTCAACGAATTTATGGGAGCCAATTATTCGATCAGGTTGATCAAAATCCCAGAAGCGCAAAATTTTCTCGCAGGGTCATCGTGGAGGAGGCAGATTTCGTCCCTGTGAGCGATTCTGAACGCCAAATCGAATTCATCCTGGAGCCGGTGGTCGTGGGTGAACGCGCGCGGCAACTTGCTGAACTTGCCTCTGCACTGGAATCCTTCGTCCAGAAGAAAACAACAATAAAACGCGGGTGGTTTGCCACGTTTCTGCTGAAACTGCTTCCCCCGCCAGAACCGTATCCATCGGACGATCTGGAGGCTGTCCTTGCCTGTGTTCGCGACATGGAACTCCAGAATCGGCACGACGAGGCTTCCGCGAGGAAATCTCGCCATCTTCACGGCGCAAGGCTTGATGATTATTGGGTGTATTTCCGATCCGATGCGAGGTCGTGGAAAAACCTCGGCGGACGAGGAGGTTGGCTGGTGCTCTGCCGGGAGACGCTGAGGCAGAAGGCATTTTTCGCTGTCGAGATGAATTGAGCTAACACGGACCGCCGGGATGACTGATCAGTCCAACAGCCGAATTGTAATGAAAGTCTGTGATTTGAACGGATTTTCCCTCCTATAGTCAAACTGATCAAAAATGCGCTTTTCGTAGAGCCGGATGTCGGACAAGCAAAGGATCCAACTCAACTCCCTCATCTGCCTGAAGGTAAACACAAACATGATGGGCAGTCCTGTCGATTCCTGCAAGCGCCGTCAAACCATTGGGGTAAACTAAGCGCATCAACAGTTGCGTCCACATGAAGTTGCATGGGCATTGAAACTTTACTGGATCAACCTCCACGCCTTGATCGAAAGGATCTACGATTCCGATCTGGGATAGCCTCAAGGCCAAATTTGCGCGGCGCCGTTTCGCGGAGCTTTTTCTACCTCTCAGGCTCCACAGCGCCTCGGACATAGGTCCTCTTTCCTTGTATGGCGTTAATTCACAGCTTTTGTTCCCCAACGCCACGGTGAAGGAATAATCGGCATCGGCATTGATCGCGCTATATACGGTTAATCCGGTAGCCAACTTGAGTTCGGAGACATAATGGCTCCAAGCGAGGCCCAATCCAAGAACGTCATCAGGGGAAAGCGCTTTCACGCTGACGGGTTCAACCCATCCGACGATCTGCCGTTGATTTTCTGCAAGATTTTTCAGGACACTTTTTACTTCATCAGAAATCAGGTCATTCATTGTCGGTCAGTTTGCTACTCAAAGTTTGAATGTAGTCGGATCAGGTTTGATCATAATTGGGAGCTACTGTCTAGTCTATGGAAGATAACGTTTTCTTTCTGGAGGTGGAGGGTCTTTGAGTCCTTCGATCATACAATCCGCAATCTCATTTTTCTGAATCCATCGTCGGGTTACGATTCCCTTCTCGATTTCGAGAAACAGATCCGCCTCGTAAATGGACGCATATTCAGAATGGATATATTCCAGCATTTCTCCTTGGGGGATACGGATAATTCCCGAATACCATTCAGCGAAAATGGACGGACGGAATCGTCCTTGAATACTCCCAACAACTTTGCGCAGATAGAATCGGTTGTTGGCAACTTCCCAGTAGCCCACGTATCCCCTCCAGCAGCGCGAGGAAATACTTTTCATTTGCTCGTGAGAAGTCAGTCCCGGCGCGGATTCCGGCAGATCCGGCTCGCATGCCATCCGGCAAGACTTTCCGTCCAAGCGAAGATATTCATGGATTTGGGCCGTCATTCTAATTGCAAGATTCGATCACGTAAGGGTAAGCGGATCTTTCGAACTCATACTTTAATGGTATTTGAGGAAAAAACACACCCTTTCAGCATCCCTCTCTAGTTTTTTGATCTCGCGATTGTATTCTGCCTTGGAAACATCGCCAAAAACGCCGGGTATAATGCAGAGAGTGGCAAGAAAGCCCACCGCGAAATCCTTTGGCGTGCAGAGTCCTTTTACCAGCAAAAGCGGAAGAACAAAGGGCCGCCCCTGGTAACTATTACAGTAGTTAAAATAGGTGTGCATCACCGCGATTTGCGGCTGAGAGAGCATTCGAAATTCCCGTTCCAAAGTCTCGAAGTAGCGAAGAATCTCGGGGTCGCCTTCTTTCGCGCTATTGGCTTTGATCACATCGCGAAAATCTGTTGAGTCATCTGGCCGCTCGATCCAGGTCTGGGGCCAACTGGGTGATTTAATCTCTCTATCTTCGCAAAACGTTCGAAAGGGTTTGAGCCTTTCCAGTTGGTCAACTTTTTCCGGCCCCGCGCAGAGAGCGTGAATCGGATCATAGGTGGCATAGAAGGCGGGGTCTGCTTTGAATTCCGCGATAGGCTTTTTATCTGGTGCGACAATCCCGGAGCTGAAACCGATAAAGAGCGTGCATTCATGGCAGAGAAGCGTTCGGTTTTCGTTGAAATGCTCCTCTCCCCCCTCGGCAAGGATATTCATCGCGAATTCGGCATAGGTGCGGCTGGGAGTCCAGAAAACCTCACTCGTCGGAAGCAGCATGTCCCGACCGTCAAACCAAATCCCGAACCCGCCCCCCTGACGAGCAACAACCTTGAAGTCGTGGAGCTCGCCAGCTGATTTATGGTCGGGCTTCTTGGTGGTTTTTTTTCTCGAAAGCTTCAATGTGGATTTGTGAGATTTTGCATTCATCGGCGCATGGGTAACCTAGAGGTCTTGAGAATCAATGTTTCTCATCCAGACTTTGTGGTTCGGGGGATTGCTGCAGCATAACCGCCCTGAAATGCGTGAGCTTTTCATCATCTTCAGGCGCTGGGAAAGAGCGCACGCGGGCAAGCGATGCGGCGAGATCCTCAGATATGGGTCCTTGAATGAACTGGTCGAGGATTATTTTATCGTGTTCGTCGAAAAGTTTTTTCGAGAACCTGAGAATCCGCTTGTTGATGTCAGTTATCCATTCTTCCTCCCCACTGAGGAGATGGTCGTCACGGTGGAATTTTAGTTTGAATGGCACGAGGAATTTGTTGCCGAAAGCAATGATGAACGGATATGGGACACTCCAAGGATTCTGGAAGCATATTTCTGCCAACCCACTTTTCCATTTGAGGTGAACGGTTTCGGCATTCCATTTCGTGCCCCAATTTTCCCGCCTCCAATCATGCCAGCCGAGATTCTTGAAATCCGAATCGTCATCGGGGAGAAAAAATCTATCTCGGTAAATTTGTGGGGGTATGGGAATGAGTGTGTTGAAGTCAACCTTCCCGTTCGTGCAAATGGCATCGAAAATGGTATTGGCCTGCTCTTCAGAGGCTTCAAATTCAATCTCGCTAATCATGAAGTTTGGCATGGCTATTGGGTTTTATGCGATATCCCTGCAAAGGGAGTGCTTCTGTCAATTTTACGCGAAGCACTCACCCGTCTGTCAAGCCGGACGGATGACAGCAGCGCGAAACAACCCTGCGGCGGCCGTGATCATCCTGCCAGTGAGCAAACGCGGACTCAGAAACGAACTGTCGGAACGCTCTCTACCCCCTCAATTAACGGATGTGGTGACGGACCTCCGCAAATCCCTGTTCCCTGTATCAGCGGAGCGAAAACAGGCGAGCGGAATGACCGATTACGATTGGAGGTTCTGGCTCATCGGCGCTGGGATGAGTGAACCGCAATGAGAATGAGGGAATGAGGCTGGCCGGTAGAAATGGGAGTCGGCAGGGATTTTCCACGCCTCGGAAGAATGAGAAGCTGGGAATATCCGCCGACAGGGGGGGAAGATATTCATCCTTGGATTGGCTGGAGCCCGTAGGAGGCCAACAACCGCCCGAGAATGGGCAGCACGCCAGCTCGTCGGAGGGCGGTTCGTGAATAACTCAGAAAATTTTGACTTTCGCCGGTTTGTCCTGCCCGCTGAGTCCGCCCTTGGCCTGCTGAATCTGCCTCTCGACCTCCAGTGCCTCCTTAATCCGATCAAGATCCCCAAAGGGGAAAACCTGCTGCCCGTCGAATGTTCGGGAATAGCTGGAACCGGTCGGCAGGCGGAGGATTCCAGCGTATTTGAACGGCATTTCTCCGCGCCGGTGTAGTGCCGTGATGTTTTCCAGAATTCCCCAAATGGGGAAAACCGTCTCCGAATATCGGACCTGTTTCCCCTCGGGCGCTCCCAACTCCAGCGCCCATTCCCTGCCTTCTTCCTCTGAGGAGAGATTCTGAATCTGGGAAATGATGGCGTCGGCATTCATCTTGAGTGGAGCGTATGATTCCGGCATGGTCTCGGCAATGCAGGATTCATCCAGAGAAGAGAGGACACGCCGCATCCTCCATTGGTCAAAAGACAACCGGAATTGGACCGGCAATTACGATTTCTTTGAGACGTCCGGTCTGTTTGACGGGCCGGTGACACAGATGATGGTGGCTGACCCGATGGGGTTGCCGCCGATCCTGAAAACGGAAGAAATCCTTGAGCACATTTTCCGCTCTCCGATCCTCCTTGAACGGGTTTGTGAGGCTGGCTGGTTGTCTCCGATCCCTGATCTGGAAGAGCCGTATTTCTCCAGGGATGCGGCGTATTCGGCACTGGATCGACTTTTGAAGGGGGACAAACCGGCCAGACTGAAAAAAGAACCGGCTTTGAAATCAGGGGAGCCGGAAATTGGGAAAGCCGGATTTCATGGGCTTGTGAAGGCGGCCAAGGCTGCGGAAGCTCTGGGTATTTCTGTCCGCTCGCTGCACGATTACTCGGAACGCGGAATAATTCCATGCCTGAAAATCGGGAAACACCGGCTCTACAACATCGAGGTGGTCATGGCCTCCTTGGAGAGGGATACCGGCAAATGCGGGCTGACGGAAGGGGACATAAACGACATCCTTCGTTAAGCCTTCTTCTTGGGTTTCCCCTTCGGTTCCTTCTTTTTCGGGAGAATGCTCAACCATTCCGCCAAGTCGTTTCTTCCCGCAAGAGAGACATAGCTTGCCTTCAACTCCATCGGACTATTCCCCATGTCCCAAGAAACCTTCGCGAGATCCCCGATTTCCGCCATCCGGTAGCTCGCATACGAATGCCTGTGCCCGTTCCGAACTTTTCTGACAGGAATCAGGTTGCGAACCCTGCCGAACGCTCTCAGCATTGAGGACTCTCGGGTAAAGCGTGGGCATATCCACCCGCTTTTTTTCACATGGGGTGCAAGCCACGCTGCCAACTGATCGGAAATTGGCACATATCGCTTGCTGCCGACCTTCGCCTTGTGTTCATCAACCACGATCTGCCTTCCGGCCATATTCACGGCCCGCCAGTCCAACCGATAAATTTCGGCGGTCCTGATTCCCGCAAACGCCCCAAGCACAACAAACGGAATCCATTCGTCTGTCAGACCGTCAAGAATCTGCTGCATTTCTGCCGGCCGGTAGATCCGATACGGCATTTCTTCGGATCTTTGTTTCTCGGTTTTATTGTCATGGGCAATGCGGATGTGCTGGGCCTCCGTGTCCACCCCCCGTGGTAAATACCCCCTGTCTCGCGCAAAACCAAAGAACGTGGCAAAAATCCCCTTGTAGTTGTTCCGCGTCCTGCCGGTGAGTTTTTTCTTCCTTCCTGTAAACTCCACATTCTGGCCTCTGGTTTTCCTCTCTGGAAACTCGTTGAAAAAGCCCTCCAGTTCGCGGGTGGTGATGGATGCGATTTGACGGGTTTTGAAAACCTCCACGAATGCACCAAGCCGTCCTGTGTTGTCCTGCCAATACCGGAACGAACAATGGAATGTTTTCTTTCCGTTCGGCTCCACCGTCACCAGTTCCTTCATGTATTCCGTGAAAAGCTCGCCCACCGTTATTTTTGGGAGTCGCTTTTTCTCGAAATTTTCAACCAGCATTCGGGCCGCCTCCTGAACGGTGCCTTTTCCCTCCAAAATTCTCTCCGCTTCTGCCAGCCGCCTGGCTGCTTCGGAAAGCGGAATTTTCAGCGGTGCCAGTGTCTCTGCCGCATTGTGTATCGTGCGAATTTGAGTGCTGGTGAAAGGTTGTGGATCGCTCGGTTTTGACCCCGCCAACTCTTCGATGATCTCTTTGGCCCTCTTCTTCGCCAACACTTCCGTTTTGGCTCGCTCCCTGATCCGTTTCTTGTTCTTGTAATACGCGAGCATGAACGAGTCGTATCGAGTGCCGTTGACTTCAACCGTCGCCTTGTAGATGGGAATGGAAAAACCCTTTCCCGTCACTGGCTCCAGCGTTTCCTTGGAAGCTGCTTTTGAACTCATGCGCCCATTTGTCACAAAACCTGTCACAAAAGCAATAAATTATCTTTTCCTATCGTAGAGCATACGGCTTCAAATCCCGTACGCGCTGCCACTCGGTTTATCTCTCTGGAGTGGCTTAAATACAGGCTCTACGGGCTTCCCCCCCCCCACCCGATTTTTATTCGCGCTCATACTCCCCGATAAAACCCCATAAATCCCGATAAAATTGGCAGCGGATTGGCAGCGGAATTTGAGCGGATTCGGTGGACTTCATGGCCCCGCAGTCTCCTCAAGAGCAAAAAATGACCCGCCGAGGCCTCCGCCGGCTAAAGAAATGGGGCCCGGACCCCGTCTACAGTATCTTAGCCGCTTCCCCTTGCTGAACGCCCGGATTATTTCTTGCGGATCACTCCCGCTGGGCGACATGCTGGCAGGGATTGCAGATTCGGCTCAGGTGCCATCGTGGAGGGGAAACATCATGGTGGATCACGAAAAGGCAGCGTGCCGGGCAGACCGTCGCCGTTGCTGAACCGCCATCGAACAGGAGCCCGTTCCCATTCTCCTGGGGACGGGCCTTTTCGCCCATCAACAGACAACCAACGATCACACCGTCCACCTGGCCCTCATGCGTCCAGCCACGAGGACGCTGAAATTCAAAAACTACGCGGTGCAGGGGAGGTGAAGATCGGACACAAACCATTGGCCACGCACCAAACTGTGCGAAATCTCAAGAGACCTGCCTGCTTGCGGGGACGGGTTTCTTTTAGCTACTGAAGGTCGATGAGGGTTCTCAAGCGGCACCGGAGATGCCAAGCGGGAGGACGCTCCCCGACAGCGAGCACATCGAAGCCATGTGCCAGACCTTGCACTGAATCGTGCGTGGTCAGATTTGACGGGAGAGCGCCCCGTTTGAACTTGCAAACCAGTGCAGCGCTGGGCAAAGTTCCGTCTAAGAAACATTAAGGCAATATTCGCACTCAACTTCACCAAGCAAGGACCTCGCAGTCCACGCGTGCGCTTGGGCGGCTTTGTCATTCTGGATGGTCGCCCAGTTGCCATTGACCAAAGATATCCGCCGTCCCATGGCCCATCCGCCGCGTGCGCCGGTCTGGTGGCGAAGGGCATCGAAGCCAGCAGCAGAGCAAGGGCTGAGGGTCGTGAGAAGGGGAAGTGAGGATTTGAGTTTTTCATTTTGTCGGTCTCCCGTTTTTAAAATCCTGTTGCAAGATTTGGCATCCTACAGGCGCAACGCCTTTTCGCGCAAAAGGGCCAAACACGTGACGTTTGCGTGGCGACGTCCTATTTGGGTTAGGGGAAAACCCCGGCCGCTCTCACGGTCGCCGCACCGGCGATCCGCCGGATCCCTCAACCAACCGGCACGACAATGTGATCAGGGGAGCACAGGGTTCTTGTGGTCGCAGGGTTCGGGCGTTGCTCGTCGGGCCGGAATTTTCCGCCCAGAGCCGAGCGGATGGCGCCGAGAAGTTTTGCTCCGCCCTCGTGTTTCATGATGTATCCGTGCGCGCCGGCCCGCAGCGCCGGTCCGGCGTAGATCTTCTCCTCGTGCATCGAGAGGACGAGCACCGGAACGAACGGTAGCGCGGCATGCACGTCCCTAACGAATTCCAGCCCGCTTTTTCCGCGCAGGGAAATGTCGGCGACGATGAGATCCGGCGGGCACTCGAGCGCGGCGGCGAGCCCGGCCTCGGCGGAATCCGCCTCCCAGCAGATCTCCATGTCCGGCTCGCCGGCGATCCAGCACACGATCCCGTCGCGGGTCATCGGATGGTCGTCGAGAATCGCGATGCGGAGTTTCGGCGGCGGAAGCGGACTCATGTCGAAATCCTTCCGGCACGGGTTTCCAAGTAAATTTGCGAACACGCAGGCAAGCTACAGGCGGATCCGTTCCGGAGCAATCGGGCGAAACACGCAACGATTCTGAGGGTGCGCCTGACCGCGGCTGAAGAAAATCCTCAGCGCTTCAGGGACGCTGACTGGCAACCCAATTGGCGGCGAAGGCGATGAGCTCGGGCATTTTTGTGACGTGGAGCTTGGCCTTGATATTTGTACGGTGAGAATCCACGGTTTTCGGGCTGAGGTGGAGGCGCTTCGCGATTTTGTGCGTCGTAAGCCCGATGCCCAAGAGTTCGAAAACTTCAAACTCCCTGTCGCTGAGCCCGGCGACCCCGGTTTTTTTCGTTGGCGCCGGGGAGGAAAATGCCTCGAGGATCCGCCCGGACATCTGCTCGCTGACCTGGATTTTTCCGTCAAGAACCGAGCGGATCGTGCCGAGAAGTTTTGCGCCGCCCTCGTGCTTCATGATGTATCCGCGCGCGCCGGCCCGCAGCGCCCGCTCGGCGTAGACGCTCTCGTCGTGCATCGAGAGGACGAGCACCGGGACGGACGGCAGCGCGGCGCGCATGTCCTTGACGAACTCCAGCCCGCTTTTCCCGCGCAGGGAAATATCCGCGACGATCAAATCCGGCGGGACGTTGAGCGCGGCGGCGAGCGCGGTCTCCGCGGACTCCGCCTCCCAGCAGACCTCCATGTCCGGTTCACCCGCGATCCATCGCACGATCCCGTCGCGGGTCATCGGGTGGTCGTCGAGGATCGCAATCCTGTGTTTCTTCGGTGTGATTTTTTGGCTCATGGAGAAAATGTGCAGGTGATGATGGTGCCGCAATTTTCGCGGGATTGGACGCGGAGGGATCCGGCAAACATGCTGGCACGGTAATGCATGATTTGCAACCCCCTTCCGGATTTATTCTCATGTTCCGAAGGGGTTCCGTTGTCGGCGACCTGGAGCACCCAGTTTGCACCGGATGGTATGAGCGCGATATCAATGGAGGTGGCCTTTCCGTGGCGGATCGCGTTTTGGACAGATTCCTGGGCGATCCGGTAAAGGTGGGTCGCGGTGCCCGACGAGGAGATTGCCGGAGGCGAGGGGCAGGCGAACGTGCAGGCGATGCCGAACGTGGTTTCCGTGTTGACGGCGAGTTCGGCCAGCGCGGTCGAAAGGTCGCCTTTTTCCAAGACGACCGGGGAGAGGCTGTGAGAAATGTGGCGCGTGTGAAGGAGCGCCTTGCGGATGTCCTCGACCGTCTTCGCGAGCAGCTCTTTTTCTGCGAGCCCCTCGGGAAGCCGCATGGCAATATGCTCGGCGACAAACTGGATGCCCGTGAGCTCCTGGCAGATGCCGTCGTGGAGGTCGTGGCCGATCCGCCGCTGCTCGCTTTCCGCGATGCCCAGCACCTCCTGCTCCAGCTCCTGCCGCCGGAGGGTTTCCGCCCGCAGCGTTTCCTCCGTCTGCTTGCGGGCGCTGATGTCCTCGATCGTGGCCATCGTGCGGATCGGCTTGCCGGCCGCGTCCCGTATGACGGTCATGTTCACGTTCACCCAGACCAACGCGCCATCCTTGCGCACGTAGCGCTTCTCGAGGCGGTAGGACGGTATCTCCCCCCGCACGACCCGCTGGAATTCCGCGAAGTCCTTCTGCCGATCTTCCAGATGCGTGATGTCGCGGACCTGCATTTGGAGCATCTCGGCGGCGGAGTAGCCGGTGATCTCGCACATCTTCTGGTTCACGCGGATCCAGCGCCCGGTCTGCGGGTCGCACTGGGCCATTCCGATGGACGCCATTTCGAACATGGTGCGGAACTCTTCGCCGCTTTTCAGCATCTCCTCCTCGGCCAGCTTGCGCGCGGTGATGTCGTGGGCGATTCCCAGAATTCTGTAGGGCGTGCGGTTCGCATCCAGCACCATCACGTTGGTCATCCATGTGGCGAATGGGGTGCCGTCTTTCCGGACGTGCCAAATCTCTCCCTGGAATGAGCCGGACTCAACGAGCAATGCATTGGCGGGGCCGACCATCGATAATAATTGCTCTTGGTTATGAAAGACGTCCAAGTGCTGTCCGATGAGCTCGTGGACGGAGCATCCGTGCATGTCGGCCCAGGCTTTGTTGACGAAGAGGACGTGCCCGTTCAGGTCGGCCAGGGCGATGCCATCCAGGGACTGCTCGACAGCCGCTTCGAGCTGCAGGAGTTTGTCCTGCATCCGTTCAGCCAGCCTGCGGGCATGAAACCGGGTGTTGGCCAGCGAGAGAACCAGGCCGGAAAGAAGCAGGCTGATGATTGTCCCGCCGCCCAGCACAAGCCAGACCTTGGCGCCGAAGACTAAGCCGGCCGTTCCGCCAGACTGGGAGAAGCTCAGAAGCCATCGGCGTCCGGCCGCATCCACGGCGGTCTGCCACGACATCCGCCCGGGGGGGGGCGGTTTTTCCCCGGCCCCGCGCTGGCTGTCGTAGAGCAGGGCTTCTGGGGCGGGAGTCTCCCCATCGAATATTTGCAGGCGGATCCGGCGCCGATCGAAAAAATCCCAGCGCCCCAGGATCCCCTGCATGAGATCGTTCATCCGGTACGGGCTGTAAACCCAGCCCAGGAGGGCGGCGCGGCGTTCGGCCACGGTTTCATGGGGCATTCCGCTGCGGTAAACCGGCACATACATCAGCGTGCCGGCCTGGACATCCTTGCCGGTCTCCTGCACCAGAGTGACCCTGCCCGAAAAGGCGGCCTCATCGCGGTCGCGGGCGCGTTCCATCGCCGCCCGGCGCACGGGTTCGGAGAGCATGTCGTAGCCGAAGGCCCGCAGGTTCCGGCCGGAAAAGGGTTCGAGATAAATGATAGAGGAGTAAACCTCCCGTTTGCCCTCCGGCTTGACCAGGTAGTTAGGGAACCCCTCGGCGCGGATCGCCAGCGTGTGTTGCGCGAGCTGCCGACCGGGGATCAGCTGCGCAAAGCCGATGCCCTGGATGCCCGGAAACATCTGAATGATTTTCTGGCGCTCGGCAAATTCGCGCCATTCCTCCCGGGAGACGCCGCGGGTATCGGCGAAGCGCGCCGCACCGGCGCGCAAAAGAATCTCGTGCGAGCTGAGGCGATCCTCGATCCGGGACTGAATCTCCTTGCAGACCGAGTCGAACTCGTGCCAAGCCTCTCGATTCTCCACGAATTTCTCATAATGCGCCACTCCCCAGGTGACAGCCAGCCCGGCCAGAAGGATCCCCAGCGCCCACCAACCGCCACGGAAAAAATCGATGGCGGAAATCCCGGCGTCCTTCGGGTGGCGCGCGTTGCGGGAAGAAGACGGCAGCGGCTCGGTTTCCGGGTTAAAGCCAAGGCTGTTCACTTTGCAGGATCATGTGGCACGGGCTACCCGTGTTCTTTGATAGAATCACATGGGCAGGATGCCATGCCACTTAAATGAACAGCTACATCGGAGGAACCAGGATGCGGACCGCCGGATCCTCCTGCCGCTTGGTGCTGAAGATCCGGGCGGGCGCGGCGGACAGAACCTCGCTGCCCTTGAGGACAAACTCGGGATAAAACGAGTCGCTGGCCGGCTCATAGACACGCTCACCCGAGAACCTGCCGAGCAGCCGGTATTCGTAGTTGTTGTCGCTGCCGAGCTTTCCGGCCTCGCGGTCGGGTGCCAGCTTGCCCTGCTCGTTCATCATGACCAGGCGAGCGGTCTTCCACGGCTTCCCGGGCTCGCGCACCCAGCCCCACATCTTGTAGTCCTGCTTATACATCCGCCGCCCGATGAAATAATCTCCCGGCTGCTCGGACGGGATCGCCGCGTTCATCGCCGCACGCGCCAGCCCGTCGGTCTCCACCGTCTCGCAACCGGCCAGCGCAAAGATCGCCAGCAACGCGAAAAGGGCGGCTCGGAGGGAGGAGGCATCCGGCAGGATGCCGGATGTCCTACACGCAAGATGCGTGCGCTCCGGGACTTTCCCATTCCGCATTCTTCCCGTTCCTCTCATTCCTCCCATCATTTCGCATTTCGCATTTCGAATTCTCCGATCATTTTTCATGGTTTTCCATCCTCCGCCGAAGCGGTTTTTCCCGGATCCGAAAATCAAGCGCGGCCGGCATTTCTCTCGCATATCCTTCCGGCGCGGAGGCTGTCAAGACTGCCCGCTCGAACCTTGAACCTCAACCGCAGTTGCCCCGCCGGAAATTGTCTGTCAGCCCGTGCGTGGATCGGCCGGGGCAAATTTTGTATCCACCCATTGCGCGTAGGCTTCGTGGACATGCGAGGGGGTCAGGGAAATGATCTCCGGCACGTCATAGGGATGGAGTTCGACGAGGCGGGCCGCAAACGGTTTTTCGTTTACCGTGGAGATTTTGAAGATGACCACGACCTCGCGGGCGTCCTCGATTTTCCCCTCCCAGCAGTAGATCGAGCGGGCACCGGGCAGGAGGGTTCCGCAGGCGGCGAGATTTTCCGAGACGAGCGTGCGGACGGCTTCCGCGGCGGTCACCTCATCGGGAAACGTGCAGAGGACGACGCGGATCATGCGGGGAGGGGATTGCGGACGATCTATCTGCGGCGGAAGATTCCCCACGTGATGGCCGGGGCATCGGCAACCCAGCGGCCGCGCTGGCGCTCCAGCTTGATCCCGGTTTCAAAAACCGGTTCGTAGGAAGCATTGGCGGGCAGATCGAGCGCGGTCGAACGCGCGGATGCGGCGCGCGGGTTGAGGACGATGACGAACTGCTCGCCCTCTGCCGACCGCTCATAGACGAAGGGGTAGGCATTTTTCTTCGCGTAGAGAACGCGGAAGCCGCCCAGGTTTCCGAGAGCGGGATGCTTGTGGCGCAGAGCGAGCAGGGTGCGGATGAATTGCAGATGCGAGGTGGGATCGTCAATCTGGCTGGCCACGTCGGGCGCGGTGCGGCTGGGATCCACTGGCAGGTAGAGCTTGGACGCTGGTGCTGACGAGAACCCTTTGTTGCGGCCGCTCGTCCACTGCATCGGCGTGCGGGTTCCGGTACGGTTGGCATAGCTGCCCTCCTTGGCTTCCAGGTCCTCGATGTAATTCATGCCGATCTCATCGCCGTAGTAAATGAACGGAACGCCGGGCATCGTCAGAAGCATGGCGTGAACCCCTCGAAGCTCGGCTTCGGTGCGGCTGCGGCTCAAGCGCGGGTAATCGTGATTGCCGGTGGGCAGCGCGATGAACCCCTGGTTTTTGGTCGCCTCGTAGTGCTCCAAATAGTTTTCCGTAAAACCGAGAATATCTCCTCCCCCGGCGCGTTCAAAGAAGACATGAGGATCGCGGGCGTCGCCTTTCACGGCTCCCCACGTTCCCACAAGCGCGTTGTAGGCGGGTTCGCCAAAGTGGATCATGAAGTCGATATGGAATCCGGCGGAGAGGGCCTGCTTGGGATGGCTCCACTCCGAGATCAGGACGGCATGGGAGTAATCGCGCTCGATCCATCCGCGGATGTCCCGCCAGAGAGCGCGCAATTCGGGGCTGTCCGGCGGACCTTTGACAAGCGAGGCCGCCATGTCCACCCGGAACCCATCGCAGCCGGCATCGAGCCAGAATCGCATGATCGCTTCGAGCTCGGCGCGCACGGCGCGGGGCGCGGGAGCATCAACCGGCTGCTCCCAAGGACGTGCCGGATCGGGTTTGGCATAACCGTAGTTGAGAGCCGGCTGGAACCAAAAAAAGTTAGCGAGGTAATTTCCGTCGCGCGGCCCGGCTCCGTTGATCCAGCGGCCTGGCCCTCCGTCGGTCCAGACGTTCGGGGTCCATGTGAAATAGTCGGAATACGGATTCGGCTTGTGTTTGCGGGATGCTTTGAACCACGGATGTTCGACGGAAGTATGGCCTGCAACCAGGTCGAGGACGACGCGCATGCCGCGCTTGTGAGCTTCCTTGAACAGCCGCTTGAGATCGGCGTTGGTGCCATAGCGGGGCGCAACTTTCCGAAAATCGCTCACGTCATATCCCGCATCGCCAAAGGGCGACTCGAACACCGGGTTGAGCCAAAGCGCGTTGGCTCCGAGAGAGGCAATGTAATCCAGCTTGGAAATAATGCCCGGCAGATCGCCGATGCCATCGCCATTGGTATCCAAAAAGGATTGCGGATAAATCTCGTAAAAGGCGGCGGTATTGAGCCAGTCGGGAACAGGAGGTGTGGGTTTCATTTTTTATCCGTCCTGTTGGATTTTCCGATCCGATTCCATTCGTTGACAAACATGCCAAAAGCCATAGCTTTGCGTGCCGAACGATTCAACCTCCAATTATCGCATAAGCGCAAACAAATGCTGCCGCCCATCGAATACATCCCGGACTCCGAAGTGGATGCGGCGCTCGACGAACAACTGCGCGCCCTGCTCTCGACCTGCTTCACCGGGCCGCACAACGAGCGGTTCCAGCGGCAGCGATTTTACTCCGAAATGCCACAGCACCGGTGGCTCATCCGCGAGCCGGGAAGGGTGATTGCGCACCTCGCCATGCACGACAAATCGATCGGCTCGCCGGCGGGCGACTTGGCCATCGGCGGCGTCTCCGAGGTCTCCGTGCATCCGGATTTCCGCGGGCGAGGGCTTGTCAAAAAGCTGCTTGTCGCCGCGCATGCGGCTTTCGCGCAACGCGGCGTGCCGTTCGCCTTCCTGTTCGGCAACGGGGATGTTTACCGTTCTAGCGGCTATGTGCAGGTGAAAAATCCTCTACGCTTCTTCGACCCCGCCCGCAACGAGTGGTGCGTCCGCCCCGATGGCGCGGCCCTGGTCGCCCGGCTCGGCTCAACCCCTTGGCCAGACGGCGAAATTGATCTCCGCGGGCCAATATTTTAATCCGCTTCCCATGAATAACACCCATGCTATCCTTGCTTCCATGCTGGTAACTTCCTCGCTCGCAGCCGGCTCGTCCCCCCGGGAACGCAGTCTCTTCAACGAAAACTGGCGCTTCCAAAAAGGCGACCCAAAAGAGCCTGGCGACTCGTTGAACTACTTAAAAAATCCTGCGGTCAAGGATGCGGTCATCGCCTCCTCCACCGCCGCAGGCGTCGCCGGCGCGCAGCGCAAGCTCGGCGAAACCACCCCCTATACGCTCGCGCATTTCGATGACGCATCGTGGCGGAACGTCACCCTTCCCCACGACTGGGGTATCGAAGGCCCCTTCGCACAAAATCTCCCGGGCGAGACCGGCAAACTGCCTTGGGCGGGCACAGGCTGGTATCGGAAAACATTTGCGGTCCCGGCCTCCGATGCCGGAAAGCAATTTTATTTGGATATCGACGGGGCCATGTCGTATTCGACGGTCTGGTGCAACGGGCAGTTCGTCGGCGGATGGCCCTATGGCTATTCCTCCTTCCGCATCGACCTTACCCCGTGCATCAAACCCGGCCAGGACAACGTCGTGGCGATCCGACTGGAGAATCCCGGCGACTCATCCCGCTGGTATCCGGGCAGCGGACTCTACCGCAATGTCTGGCTCGTCAAAACCCATCCGGTTCATATCGCGTATTCGGGAACTTCGATCACCACGCCCGAGGTTTCCGATGCCGCGGCCAAAGTCGCCATCCATGTCGCCGTGGAAAACCGGTCCGGCACCGAAGCTAAGGTTCAGGTGAAAACCGAGGCCTTCTTGCTTGATGAAAAAAGCCAAAGATCCAAGGAGCCGGTATTTATCTCCCAAGCCCCGGTCCAGACGATCGGCGCAGGCCAGCGCGAGTCGCTCGCCTCGGAAGCGCTGGTTGCGAACCCCCGGCGCTGGTCGCTGACCTCGCCCGCGCTCTATCAGGCGGTCACGACGGTGACGCAGGATGGCAAGGTGGTGGATGTTCAAGAGACGACATTTGGCATTCGCACGATCGAGTTCACCGCCGACAACGGCTTCCTTCTCAACGGCCAGCGCGTGCAGCTCAAGGGGGTCTGCAACCACCACGACCTCGGTGCCTTAGGCGCGGCATTTAACACCCGTGCGGCCGAGCGCCAGTTGGAGATCCTGAAAGAGATGGGCGTTAATGCCCTCCGAACCAGCCACAATATGCCCGCACCCGAGCTGCTCGATCTGTGCGACCGCATGGGTATCGTCGTCATGGATGAAACCTTCGATTGCTGGAAGCGCGGGAAAAAGGGCAACGATTACAACAAGCTCTGGGACGACTGGCACGAGAAGGACCTGCGCGCCCTGATCCGCCGTGATGTCAACCACCCCAGCGTTGTGATGTGGAGCATCGGCAACGAAGTTTTTGAGTTGGGTAAAGCCGATGAAGGCCCCGCCTTGGCGGCAGCCTTGACCTCGATCGCCCATGACACCGATCCCACCCGCCCCACCGTGCTCGGATCGAATCATTCAGACGCGAGCTACAACGGTGTCCAGAAAGGCGTGGATGTGATGGGACAAAACTATCAAGTCGGCGGCTACGCCAAATTCAAAAAAGAAAATCCCACGATCCCGCTCGTCGGCAGCGAAACGTCCTCGTGCGTCAGCTCGCGCGGCGAGTATTTTTTCCAGACCCCGGAAATGGCGGATGAGTTGGCCGGGCAGGCCGCAAAGAAAGCGGCCGAACAAGGTAAGCCAGCGCCGGCGGCCATGCCATTCAGCCCGGTCAGCGAGGATAAGGCTCAGGGCAGATCCGATTTCCAAGTCAGCTCTTACGATCTTTACGCGCCCGGCTGGGCCTGTCCGCCTGACCCCGAATTCAAGGGGCAGGAGACCAACCCGCATGTGGCCGGGGAGTTCGTCTGGACCGGCTTCGACTATCTGGGCGAGCCGACACCCTACAACAGCGATGTCACCAACCTGCTCAACTTCCACGACGCGGCCGGCAAGGCGGACATGGAACGCCAACTCAAGGAGCTGGGAAAAATCGCAGTGCCCTCGCGCAGCAGCTATTTCGGCATCGTCGATCTGGCCGGGTTCAAAAAAGACCGGTTTTACCTCTACCAGGCCCACTGGCGTCCGGACTTCCCGATGGCCCACATCCTCCCGCACTGGAACTGGCCGGAGCGCGTCGGCATGGTCACGCCGGTTCACGTCTATACCTCGGGCGATGAGGCCGAACTCTTCCTCAACGGTAAATCCCTCGGACGAAAAAAGAAAGGGGCATTGGAATACCGGCTGCGCTGGAACGAAGTCGTTTATGAGCCGGGCGAACTCCAGGTCGTCGCTTACAAGGCCGGCAGGGAGTGGGCGGGAGAAACCGTGAAAACGACCGGGCCGGCGGCCAAAATCACCCTGTCGGCGGACCGCAATAAAATCCAAGCCGACGGCTATGATCTTTCGTTTATCACCGCCACCGTGGCGGACAAGGAGGGACGGCTCGTGCCGCAATCCAAGAATGCCATCGAGTTTGATGTCAGCGGCCCCGGCGAAATCGTGGCGGTGGATAACGGCGATGCCACCAGCTTCGAGCCGTTCCAGGCAAGCCGTCGCAAAGCCTACAACGGTCTCGCTCTGGTCATCGTTCGCGCCAAAAAAGGTGAAACCGGCACCTTCAACCTGACCGCAAAATCAGAAGGCCTCGCCAGTGCGACGACAGCCATCGAGGCGGCCGCGCTCCCTGATGGAAAATGAACAGGGCGGTAGCGGCGCACATCGCCGTCTGGGGGGCTTTGGGTTATAGGAATTAAGCAATTTCTATCGCTGTTGGATCTTCCGATCCGATTCCATTCGTTGCCCAACATGCCAAAAGCCGTAGCTTCAGTGCTCCTGAAGCCAGCCAGAAATCATCATGTGTCATTCCCCCAGAAATCCGACGGTGATGGTGAGTGCCGGCCACCCGAAATACCAACTCTGGTTTTCGGTATCGGGTATGAAGGCGACCTCTTCGCCGGCCAGTAATTTGGTCTCGATCTCGATCGAAAGTCCCTTGGATTCTTTTTTGATTTCCTTTTGAAAACCGATCGACTCGCCGGGGCCGCCATTCCAGGAAAACTTGAGGACCGAGAGCGACATGGATTTGTCACCGTCTCCAGTGTTAGTGGACCAGGGGCCGGAGTTAACCTTGATGACATAGCGGCCGGTCTCCGGGGCGATGAAGCGGATGAGTCCGATTTCCTTCCCGATCGCCGCGAGCACGGCCCTGTCACCGTGCGCCCCGAAAAGCTTTGATCCCAGCGGACCTGTGAAGCCACCGTCTCCCTCGAACCACACCATGGAATTTGTCTCCCACTGTGATTTATCCGAGCCGATGGAGGGATCGAGTTTTCCGCCCAGTTCCCTCGGGAGCCAGGAAAGGCGCCAGAGCGGTTTTCCGTCAGGTCCGGAAAAGACCGGTTCGCCGGTCCAATTTTTCGACGGGATGGGCAGGGGATAGACCTTTTGGGCCTTTTCGCCTTTTGCAGTGATCAAGTCGCCTTGGAACTCGACCGGCTTGGCGACGCAGGGCGGGCGAAAGACCACAAGGTTGGGGGTGATCGATTTGCCCAGCTCATGGGTTTTGGCGGGGGCGTCTTTCAGAAGCTCGGGAAGTGCCTGGGCAAAAACATCGTTGAAATAGACATACCCGTCCTGGGTCGGGTGGCAGCCGTCACCGGAGAACTTCTCCCAGGGAGCCTCGCCGGAATTGATCTGGGCTGCGGCGTTATAGACGGTGCAGAGGCTCGGGATGCCGTAGAATGCGGCGACGCGCTCGTGGGCGCTGGCGGAAGGCGGGAGCTTGCCTTGCTTGTAGTAATCCAGATTCGGTTTCATCATCGTGTAAAAGATGAGCAGGTCGGCGTGCGGGTTGTTCAGCCACGTCTTATGAACCATCCTTTCCATCGATTCGGTCCGGTCGTTGTCGCCATCGTTGACGCAAAATTCGATGAGGACGAGATCAGGTTTTATTGGGAGGACATCGCGTTCGTAGCGCCGGTCCCCGTAGTCGGACCCGGTGCCGGAAACGCCGGCGTTGATGATGTTAATTTTAGCATTGGGGTAGTGCTCCTTCAGCCAGTTTCCCACAAACGTCACATATCCCTTCGGTGACGCGCCGCCCACGGTAATGGAGCCGCCAAGGAACAGGACGTTGACCTCTCCTCCCGCCTTGAGTTTCGCCGCCAGGTTGGGGAGCCCGTCGCGGAGGGTGTAGAGAACAGCCGGCTCAAGTTTGACGTCCTTCTTGGCCGTCGCCTCGGCCCGGCTGGAGGTCGAGGCTAATATGGTCGCTGCGGCCAGAACGCCGGTCGCTATTATTGTGAGGGTTGGCTTCATAAGGTAACCGTGCGGAGTTCTCGATTTGGCGTCGAGGCCTAATTTTTCCGCGGGTCGGCCGCCTCGATCCGGCGGGTGATATCGAGCGCGATGTCGAGCGCGTTCGCCGCGGCCTGGCCGGTGACGCGCGGGCGGAGCCCCTCGCGGGCGCAGCGGACAAACGATTCCAGCTCGATTTTCAGAGGCTCGCCTTTTTCGACTTCGACCGGCTCGCGCACGATCCGGTGCCCGCTGAAGTCGGTGACAATTTTCGAGTCGGTTGCGAGACCGATCAGTTTTCCGATCCCGCTGCTGGCTTTCTCGTCATCGCGGGCGAGTCGCAGGAGGTAGCCGGTCTGGTTTTTGTAATCCAGGGAAAGGTAGGCATTTTCCTGGAAGACGCGGATTTTGCGCACGCGGTCCTGGCTGATCCGGCTGGCGGTGAGGTTGGCGACGCACCCGTTTTCGAACCGGAACCGGACGTTGGCGATGTCCTCCCCGCGTCCGAGCACCGAGATCCCGACCGGATCCATCGAGGCGATCGGCGAGCGGACGAGGTGCAGGATGATCTCGATGTCGTGGATCATGAGGTCGAGGACGACCCCGATGTCGGTGCTGCGGTTCGGGTAGGGGGAGAGGCGGGTGACCTCGAGGAAGCGCGGGTTTTGAAGCTGGGCCTCGAGCGCGTGGAGCACCGGGTTGAACCGCTCGACGTGGCCGACCTGGAGGACGCAGGAATTCGTGGCGGCAAGCTCCGCGAGCTCATGCGCGCGCGCCGGCGTGTCGGCGATCGGCTTCTCGATGAGGAGGTGCTTGCGTTTCGCGAGGAGAGCTTTTCCGATTTCGTAATGGGTGACCGTTGGCGTGCAGACGGTCGCGGCGTCCACCAGCGAGGCGAATTCCTCGAGCGATGACGCGGCCCGAGTGTGATATTTTGCGGCGGCGGCGGCGGCGGCGGCGCTGTCGGCATCATAGACGGCGGCGAGCTCCGAGATCTCGCTGTAAATCCGCGCATGGTTGATCCCCATGTGTCCGACGCCCACGACTCCTGTGCGGATGGTTTTCATAGTCCGTAAATCGAAACGGCGTTTTCCTCGGCGGCCTTGGCCACGAGCGGGCGGTCGAGGAGC
>Ga0194039_1000479_pt1 | contig 24281 bp, 16 predicted proteins | sample JunL228m_MetaG_FD_148679 | JGI IMG/M metagenome (GOLD analysis project Ga0194039, IMG submission 148679) | Anoxic zone freshwater microbial communities from boreal shield lake in IISD Experimental Lakes Area, Ontario, Canada - Jun2016-L227-8m | ecosystem: Environmental > Aquatic > Freshwater >... | reverse complement strand
AGATTTATGAACCATTGGTGCTGAAATGTAGCCTTCCGGATCAATTAATACCGATCTTTCATGCATTCGCCACTCACGCAGTGCGGCGCCAGAGATAGACAATAAGTAAGGGAGAGGAGAGCACGAGTGCGATCAGCCCAAAGCCGAGACCGAGAGCAAACCCCATTCCCATAATGCGCGTAATTTCTGTAAGGATACTAACGGCCCATGGGATCTGGCTCCAGAGGATGATTACACCTGTAATGGCAAGTATGCAGATCCCGATACTCGCGTTCCTGAAGTCCTGCATGCTAGGGGCAGCCGACAAGATGAGGCTGAGTACAATGTACAGATAGACAAGGAACCATGCATTGAAATTCACCACGAGATTTTGGGTAAATATCCCCATTACCCCTCCTCCCAGCAGGATCATCGCATCGGTTGAATCAACGGACAAGGGAAGTGCGGGTAGTAGACAACCGAGATAATTTGAAAAAAACCATGTGCACAACGCGAGGATAAGCGGGATGCAGAAGAGCGGAGCGGTGCTGATCACAACATGGCCGATAACCGGGATAACCGGAGGATTATAAGTGACTGACCCGCCCTCTTTGGAAAAAAGTACCACGTTACGGATTTTTGCACCGGTGAGCAGACAGCCGAGCATATGAGCGCATTCATGGACAACAACGCCCGGTGCGCGGAGGATATAGTAAAAAAACCGGACGGGTATTGCATGAGTCCAGAGAAAATCCAGTGCCAATGAGATGAGTATCACTCCAATGCCCGTTGCGATGACAAGGAGAAACCCGGCGTATTCCATTAAGAATTCCTGTATTAACTGTAATGTTTAGGGAGCCTTCTTCATAAGTTGAGCTATTGAATCAAACTACTGATGAAAGGCTAATCTTCTCAAACTTCCCATGAGGCATTATGCCGGAAGAAGACCCTTTGGCAGATCCTGATACACCTCGCAGCAGCAAAATCCTTAATCGTCTGATAAACGAGAAGAGTCCGTATCTTCTCCAGCATGCAAAAAACCCTGTGGACTGGTACCCGTGGAGTGAAGAGGCTTTTTTACGCGCAGCCCGCGAGGATAAACCGGTCTTTCTCTCGATAGGGTATGCCACATGCCACTGGTGTCACGTGATGGCGCACGAATCTTTTGAAGACCCGGAGGTTGCCGAACTGCTCAACCTTGATTTTATTGCAGTCAAGGTGGATCGCGAGGAGCGTCCGGATATCGACAGTGTGTATATGGCCGTTTGTCAGCAGATGTCAGGACAGGGAGGATGGCCGCTCACAATTGTCATGACGCCGAAGAAAAAGCCGTTCTTTGCTGCCACTTATATTCCTAAAGAGACCCGGTTCTCCTTAATGGGTCTTTTGACTCTTCTTCCTAGAATAACATCGATGTGGAAGGAAAAAAGATCGGATCTGATCAGTTTCGGCGATCGGGTAATTGCTCAAATCACTTCTCCTAGTATTTCCTCATCCGAAACTCTAGCTGGTGAGGATCTACTTGATAAAGGCTATAACTCGCTGCTCCTCCAGTTTGATCCTGCGTATGGGGGATTTGGGAATGCCCCGAAATTTCCCACGCCCCATACACTTCTTTTCCTGATCAGGTACGGAGTAAGGAAAAGTGATCCGCGTGCACTCGCGATGACAAAAAAAACTCTCAATGCGATAAGAAATGGGGGAATATATGATCATCTGGGAGGAGGAATTCACCGGTATTCTACAGATGCACAATGGCATATCCCGCATTTTGAGAAGATGCTCTATGACCAGGCTCTGCTGGTTATGGCCTATACAGAAGCTTTTCAGGTAACAGGGAACCCTGAATACAAAAAGACCGCAGAAGAGATCATCGGTTATGTGATGCGGAATCTCCGTTCTACTGATGGGACTTTTTTCTCGGCTGAGGATGCCGATAGTCCGGAAGGTGAGGGGGCATTTTATTTCTGGACTCTGCAGGAGTTTGAAAATCTACTGGGGAGCGATGATGCCGCACTCGCAGCGATGATGTTTGGCCTGACCCCGAATGGCAATTTTCAGGATCCTGAGCGGGGTTTTGGGTATAACATTCTCTCCCGCACACACTCGCTCGAAAATATTGCAGCGTCTCTTGAAATTCCAGAGCATGTGCTTGCAATGCGCATTGAATCAATCCGAACCCGCCTACTTGCAGCGAGAGAAGGTCGGGTCCGGCCCTCTCTTGATGATAAGGTGCTAAGTGACTGGAATGGGTTATTCATTGCGGCACTTGCACTGGCGGGTCGGGTTTTTAATACTCAGGTCTATGTTGATGGGGCAAAAACTGCAATGCAATTCATCATTACACAGATGCGCAGCGAGGACGGGGGTATCCTTCACCGGTACCGGGACGGGGATACAGCGATTCCGGGATTTGCTGATGACTATGCGTTCATCATCCATGCGCTCATCGAACTCTATGAAACAACGTTCGAAGAACAATACCTTGTGACGGCTTTGCAACTGAACGGATATTTTTTTGAGCATTTCTGGGATACAAAAAATGGCGGTTTTTTCACGGTCTCGGATACTGCCGAGGCATTGATCATTCGTAAGAAGGAGATCTATGACGGCGCCACACCATCTTCTAACTCTGTTGCGTTCATGAACCTGCTCCGCCTTTCACGGCTGACAGGAGATGCTAGCCTCGAAGAGAACGCTTCAGTCCTGTTACGATCTTTTTCCGGTACGGTAAACCAGTCCCCGTCTGCCTTTACATGGTTCTTATGCGGACTCGAACTGGCTGGCGAGTCTCATGAGGTTGTGATTATCGGAGAAGATAGAGCGAAGGATACACAAGAGTTGGTTCTGGCTTTGCGTTCGCAGTATCTGCCATCAGTCACCGTCATGCAGTTTGCACCCGGTCCGCAGGTAGATGCGCTGGCAGAAATCGCCCCGTTTATCAAAAATCTTTCCATGATTGATGGTAGGGCAACTGCCTATGTCTGTTCCGGTCACGTCTGTTCGCTGCCGGTCACCGATCCAAATGCGGTCCTTGCGCAGATTGATCTCTTAAAAAAGCATGAGTGAAAAATCAGAGATTTTTCAGCGCAATGAGATCCTTAACTCCAACCAGTTTCCAGACCAGCGAGCGCTCTTCTTCCCCTATCGCGGCCGGAGGGTCAAGCGGTGAATGACCAAGGGCTGCAAGGATATTGCACGAGAGATTGCGCTCAACTATAAGGTCCACAAACTTTTCCCGGATGATCTTCTTTTCTATTGAGTCGTGCACTTCCTCTAAATAGCCCTGGAGCGTCACAAACGTGTAGGATGAGAGATCTTTTGTGTACTTTTCGATCTCTACTGAAACATACGGACTCTTGCGGAAATATTCAAGTTTTTTCCCGTATTTTGTTGAGAGAAAATACAAAAATGAACCGTCGAAGACATATAAAAACGGTGCTATATATGGGTATTTCTCCCCCTGAAAGGCGATACGGCAGATGTAACCCTTCTCTATAAGGCGGTCGTATTCCTGTTTTTCCATCCTTGGGATCTTTATAATTTCCATAGACTTACAACGATCTGCGTTCCCATACAAAGAAGATAAACCTTGTTAATTCTGATAGGAATAATAAAAACACTTTTTGTTATTTATCAACACTGAACCCTGCCCGTTTCCACGCGATCATACCTCCGAGCACATTGGTTAAGTCCCTGTAGTTGTGCCGGGCAAGGATGCTCCCTGCAAGACTCCCTTTGTAACCGGTATCACAATAGATCACAATGGGTTTGTCTCTTGGGATCTCATCGAGATGGGATGAAAGTTCTCCTACATACCGGTGATGTGCATTCCTGATATACCCGACCGAGTCCCGGTTCTTAATATCCCGAACATCGAGGAGAAATGGGGATTCGGTCCGGAGGCGCTCATTGAGTTGCTGCACGGAACACATGGGAAGGGTACTAATCTCCAGCGCGGCTTTTGTCCACTGGATAAAACCTCCAGAAAGATATCCTGCAATATTGTCATAACCAAGCCGGATGAAATGGCGCTGCACGGTATCAAGGGAGAGATTAAAATCATCGACAATGACAATCGGCAGCTCGTAATTGAGGACCCAGCCCATGAATACAGTAAGTCCTTCGCGCCAGCACGAGATACTGCCTGGAATATTCCCAGCGCCAAAACTTGTGGGTGAACGGATATCAAGAATCTGGCAGCCGGATGCCCTGAGCGTATTGACTTCATTCACAGAAAGTGGCTTAAGATCCGGAATTCTGTGCAGTAGCGGTGCACCTTCCTTGTTATACTGCTCCATTTTTTTAAAGTAGGGCGGGACATAGGGTGATTCCTTTACCCGCGCCCGGATAAAAGCGTCCTTTCCGGCCAGAAGCCACCGGTTCGTAACCTTTTCGTATCCGGTTGTAGTGAACGGGTGATCGGTTATCTCTCCGCCACATACTGAACCCGCCCCATGAGCAGGACAGATGATCACCCCGTCGCCCAAGGGAAGAATTTTTTTAACGATACTGTTGTAAATCTTTTCTGCCATCACCGCTTTTTGTTCCTGTCCGAAGAAATCTGTCCGGGCAATATCTCCGGAGAAGAGGGAGTCACCAGAGAAAACCATGTACGGCTGCGGGGATACCTCCTTATCATGCAGCACAAGAGAGATGCTCTCTTCTGTATGTCCCGGTGTCTCAAGAATCGTGAACATCATTGAACCAATGGAGAATGTATCTCCCTCTCTTACAGGTTTCCCATAAGAAAACGCCATCTGTGCGCCATGATAGATCTCCGCTCCGCAGATGTCTGCAAGTTCTCGCGATCCGATCACATAATCCTCGTTCCTGTGGGTCTCAAAGATATGGGTGATGACCAGATCGTTTCTCTGTGCGATCTCTATGTAGCACTCACAGTCACGTCGGGGATCGATTACTGCTGCCTCGCCGCCGGAACCGATAAGGTAGGAGATATGGGAAATTCCTTCAGATACAATCCGTTCAAAGAACATCAGTTTCACCAGTAGTGTTGAACTCTGGCTCCGGTTCGTAAATAGGTTATGAACAGAAGGGATCCCTGCCCTTTCTAGTGAGGCTCAATCAAAAGTGGGATACCTGAGAAGAATGGGGTGGTTATTTCCGCTTGACTGGCGTGACTGAATAAGTGTGCAGATCTCGTTCAATCCCACAGGCACATACCCGATTACTTCCGCACTTACATTGATCCGGCGATCAACAAAGTTAATGAAAGGAAAATGCTGGAGATCATTGTTGTGGTGGTGGCCGTGGATTGTCCACCCATTAAAGTCCGGAGGGATATCCGCAGGATCATGCACCAGAAAGAATCGGAACCCTTTGTGATTCAGTGTTGAGGATGGAACAGTTCCCATTTCAGCATCGTCATGATTGCCTCGTATGAATGTTATATTCCCATTGAGTTTTTTCCGGTATTCTTTAGTGCTCAGTGCCTGCTCGCCATACCTCAAATCACCAAGATAAAAAATCCTGCTCTCCGGTGAGATCACGGAGTTCCAGTTATTGATAATGACACGATCCATCTCTGCTACATCAGAAACGAGGAATGGCCGTGAACAGTAACGGATGATGTTGGCGTGACCGAGGTGCAGATCCGAGATGAGAAATATATCTCCTGCCTGTTCCTGTTTATTTTTTGTTAATTCAGATCCTGTCCTTTTACGGAAGAGTGAAAGACTGTTCTGCCATGATTTGGAGGTGTGACGATATCCCCTGGACATCCAACGTTTCTCTGAAAGACCATATTCTGCAAGAATCTTTTCGCCTTGCATCACGGTAATTCTGAGTCCGGTCTCCTCAAGTGTCACCGGCCAGATGATCTGTCGGGATTTCACAGCCGTCTTTTTTTCCGGTTTTATCCCAGAAACAAGATCAGTCCGCTTCCGGTCAATGTATGGCAGCATGTCATCGGATTTTTTTATAAGCGAAAAGATCTCTTCTGCTTCATTGGGATCAAGGCGGTTTACGATGGTCACATGGAACCATTTCTTCTCTGGAAATGCATCCCACACATTATAGCTGTATGTTATTGGAGTGAGCACTTCAGAAATTGCTGTAGTGAGATTTTTAAGTGCATCCGAAGGTCGGACTAAAAACGCAATTACACTCCCATGGATGCCTTCGCGTTTCTCCCAACCGTCAATCAAAAAGGGGATGGGCTCGTACCGTGATGCAACCTCCCCGATTGCGTCAAGGAGCTGCTGAGAACTGATCCCTTCGTTGAGACTCAATGGCCCAAAAAGAGTGACATGCGGATGCTTCTCAACAAATAACTCCAAACGGAATTTTTTGGCTATGGCAGAGATCGTCTCTTTAATCCGCCATTTCGTCTTTCCAAGACGGATCTCGATGAGAAATATTTCATCCATGCGTGATATCCCAGTAGATTATTTCTATATGCCGTCTTTTAAGTTAAATCTTTGACATGGGATATGCCCGGATAAAATTGGTCATTTTGCATAAAAAAATCTGAAGTCTGCTGATAATAAATCCGAAAAATGGAAATTGTTTTTGGAGTGCAAAATGTTCATTGTCCTGTTGCGATGCCTTTTGATGGTTCTTATGTAAAAATCCTGACTTGACAAAGCTCTTTCATTCACTTTTTACAATCACGCTTATTATCCGTTAACGTGAAAATGGTAATGGAGTTTTTTAAATTAAATGATCTCAGTCATCATTCCCACGTTTAACGAAGAGGAGAATATCGCCCAGTGTCTCGTCTCGCTCTCGCACCAGAATATCCCGCGTGCCGATTACGAGATCATTGTTGTGGATGGCGGTTCAAAGGATGCCACCTGCGAGATCGCAAAGAAGTATGCAGATCGGGTGTTTGTCCAGACCAGTAAAAAAGTGGGAGGGGCACGCAATGACGGTGTCAAAGTGGCAAATGGCGATATTGTCGCAACAACGGATGCCGACTGCATACTTCCTCCGCACTGGATTAAGACTCTTGAAGAGGATTTTAAGGATCCCGATATTGTGCAGATCTATGGCCCTGTCTATCCTATTGAGGAGGGAATTGGCAACCGGTTCTCGCTCCTGCTCGCCAACACCTTTGCCCGCATTGGCTACTACAGCAAAACCTTTTACTATACACTCGGGTGCAATACGGCGTTCCGGAAAAGTGCTTTCACAAGAGCTGGCATGTACCGCTGCATTGATGCAGGTGATGATCTGGAGATTGCGATGCGGATGAAAGATGAAGGTACAATATATTTTGATAACCGGCTCAGCGTGGGCTTTTCCATGCGGAGGTACCAGAAGTTTGGCACCCTGCAGTCACTCTATGAATGGGTGTATATAGTGTCCAAAGGTGGGAATTCTGAAAAATACTCCTACTCCCAGAAAAAATACAAATAATTTTTTCATTCCTTTTTTACAGGTAAGGTAACGGTATGCCAACAGCAGATCAACCCTCTACAAAAAAGGAGCAGGAAGAAAGCCGAATCGCTACATTCAACCAGAGCCCGTTTGCGCAATTGCTGAAAATGACCATCACCGAGGCGTATGACGGTTATGCCCGCGTAGTTATGGATTGCTGCCAGAGCTTAAACCCACACGATGTGGCGCACGGGGGTGCGATCTTTGCTCTTGCTGATCAGGCATTTGGCATTGCGGCAAACTGCGGCAACATTGACCGGGTTGCCGTCTCAGTGCACATCCAGTTCATTGCCCCGGCAACCGGCTCACTCGTTGCTATCGCAAACCGCGTAGCCGATAACGGCAGGTACTCCACATTCCGGGTGATGGTCTATGAAGGTGAGCGCATCATTGCCGAATTTGATGGTGTCGCAATCCAGAACAGTCCTCTTCCACATTGAGCAGCAGGTTTTTTTTGGATCTTTAGATAATTTTTGCCAATTTTTAACAATTACTAAATATCTGGCGGGTGAAACTGACACTATGTCAGAAAATTCAAAAGGACCAGGTATACTGCGTATTATCGCAGCAGTAATTCTTGGCTGTATCACCGGCACGATCTTGTTTCTCATCGTAGCGCTGGGCATTGGTGTAGTGAACGATAAGATGGGCATGAAGATTCCCGTTAATCTGCTCATTGCAGAGAATGTCTTTAGTGCAATCCTGCTGATTCTTTTCATCCTCATCTGCATTGTCGGTTTCTGCTGGCAGGTCTGGAACACACCCTCATCGGATTCGAACAGTGAAGATTCTGAACCTGAAGAGTAAGAAAAACATTACGGGTTACATAAAAAAAGTAAACTTAGATTTCCTTATTTTCTTTTTAAAAATCCGATATGGTATCCACTCCTTTTTTATTCCGCTCCGTCACAATAGTTCCCTATGACTCCAGAAAAGACTGCAGTAACAACAGTTGCCAGTCTCATGGCACTTGCCGCACGCACAGCCCCGAAAGGAAAAGGAGTGGACACAATCATCATCCGGGTGCTTACCGGAAAAGAATTGTCCACTCTGGCAACCCGGCTTTCTGAACTGGGTGAAAAACATGGAATCGGCTTTTTCTTACGGGATTCAAAGAACATTACCGCGAGTGATGCGTGCGTGCTTATCGGCGCACGGGGAGATGCCATTGTGGGGGTCAACTGTGGGGCGTGTGGATACAACACTTGTGCAGAGATGGCAAAGGTGTGCAAAACAAAAAAGAAGAAGAGTACGTTTTTTGCCGGGCCCAACTGCGCGATACGTATGGCAGACCTCGGTATTGCTTTGGGTTCAGCAGTAAAAACCGCACAGATTCATAATGTCGATAACAGGATCATGTATTCCGGTGGCGTTGCAGCCATCGATCTCGGGCTTCTGGGAAATGACTGTACGGTTGCGTATGCGATTCCACTCTCTGTAACAGGCAAAAACATTTTCTTTGACCGTGACGTGGCAAAATAATTGGTGTTAACTTATTTTTTATTTTGAGAACTCTTCTCAATCCGTTGTCCGAATAATTTTATCGTGTTCGAACATTTTCAGCACAGCCCGGCCATTGCGGTTTAAGTTGCAAAGGTCCCTACCGATGTATTGAAAAAAAATATTGGCCTGATTTCCACAGCCCTGGATCCGAAATTTCTAAACCCGCGTCCAGGTTCCCGTTGCCGCCACGATATCATTTGCTGTAACCTGACGGTAAACCGAGTTCATCTGGTCATTGTTGACAATCTGGAGGTCAAAGAAACCATCTTGGTCAGCGCAGTAGGCATTTTTATTATCTTGACTGATAACACCAATGAAATTTTCGTTAGGGCCTCTTGATGTTGTCAATGTTCCATACAGGACTCTACCCTGTTGTTTTGTTAATAACATCTGGCCGGCGAAAGTGCTATACTCATCCTTGACGTGAGTCCATTGTCCCGGTTCGGCTGATTTTAGTATGACCGCACCCTGAGTATTTACATTCCATGTTCCTGTCAGGTTGGGGATCGCTGGTTGTGTTGTTACCTGTGATACAGGCACCGGTGTCACGGGTTTGGATGTAAGAGATGTGGCAGGTGTTGATGTCTTTAAGTCTGAATAGAATTCCATCAAACGATAGGGTGCGGTAGTTGAATCTTCTTTGATTAACACTCCATCCTTGTAGATTGCAATTGCGAGTGTATCCCCGCTACCATCCAGCTTTTTTATGGATGCCACAACCGGACCCCCGGTTGATGCAATCTGGTAGAAGTGATCGCCTTTGTCTGTCACCGGTGTCTGGTAGTACCCGATTGAACCGTATGTTCCGGTATAGTTTCCTGGACATGTGACCCTCATCCACACACCGGTCTGGGGAATTGCAATCTGCACCAGTGTAGCAGATGGCAGGGGGGTTGCTTCAGTAGTTATCACTGATGTCGGTGTGCTTGTCGCCACAGGAGAGGCCGCATTGTTTGTGCATCCACTCATCAATACGGTTCCTATGATCAGAAGTGTTAGGAATCCTGTAATTTGCCAATTTTTCATATTCTTCTGTTTCATTTAGTAGACGATATATTTTCTTAATTGGTGATGACTCGTGAGAGGCAAACAATTATCCTGCATTGACGGCAGACTGCCATTGCGATTTTATTTGATGAGCACTACTTCTCGCGACAGGTAGTACTTTCGCGATAAAAAAATGAGGATTCTTTCTTTTACCTCAATTTCGTTTAACCGTTACAACAAGAAAAACAGACGATATCATTTTCTTCCATTGCCCCTAAAGGGAACTGTTACAATGCCGATCATGAAAATCCGTGGTGGGGATCTGGATCTCGTGGAGTACGAGTTCAAGTCATTTGCTCCAAAGACGATCTTAAAGACGCTCGGTTTAGAGAAGAAGAAGTACAAACTGGCCCCTGTAAAAGGCAAAGTTACGGTCAAAGCTCCGGCACGCATCCACTTGACTGTACTCGACATGAACCGGTTTGCTCCGGATCATCCGGGCGGCGGCGGTATCGGATTTGCAATCCAGTGTTACTGTACTGCATCTGTGGAATGCACAAAAAAAGAGATCTCGATCAATTACGGACGCGCTCCTATTATCGACAACTTTGTCGCAGTCTTCAAAAAGGCGGTCGGATATACCGGTGGATTTTCCATCACTGCAAAAGATCATGAGCAAAAGCACGTAGGACTTGGATCCACCAGCACGGTCATGATCGCAGTTGCCACAGCGATGAATGTTGCTGTGGGATCCCCGCTCACAAACACCCAGCTCCGTCATTTGATCGGCCACAACTATGTGGAGGAGACTGCTGATGGTAATGTTGCCTTTGGGTTCGAGACCGGTGTCGGCCCTGCAGTAAGTACCCATGGCGGTATGGCGATCATGGGAGACGAACTCTCGTTAGTCTATCACCACCCATTTGCAGAAGGAAAGAATGTGCATATCATCATCCCCCCAACCGATATCTCCTCGGCTGGTACACAGGAGTTTGATCTCCTGATGAACAAGGCACGGACACTGGACTACCGGGACCGCGAACTCAAGGCGTATTTTTTCTTAATGGACCTTGTGCCTGCACTTGAGAAGGATGACTTAAAAAAAGCTGGCGATGTGATCTGGGAGATCGAGTTTCGTGGGTCGAAGCGGGCTGAAGTGGAGCACCACAGCTACGGGATCTATCATTACATGAGTCAGCTGCGGGAGAGAAAAATCGAATTTGTCGGCATGAGCTCGGTAGGTCCTTCGATTGCCGTAGTCACTGCACTAGACCGGAATGCTATGGACAAACTGCTCAAACCCGTTGGCCTGAGCGTTACCATCAGCACAAAAGTCGATAATAAGGGTATGACAATCGTTCACAAAAAATAATTTTTCTTTTTTATTTTGTCTGGCACTCTGCCGATTTTCTTCTCTCAAGATATCCTGAAATAATTCCGTAGAGTATGAAGAGAATGGTTATTGCACTCAGAGCAATAACTGCAATGATCATCAGGCTCATATTTTCTTTCACTACCTTAAACGAACCAAAATAATATCCTGCCATGACTACTATGACAGCCCAGGATACACCTCCCAGTACGTTATAGAACAGGAAACGGGGATAGTTCATAGTTCCAACACCGGCAAGAAATGGAGCAAACGTCCTGACAACCGGTACAAACCGTGCGACAAAGATCGTTGCGCCGCCGTATTTTTCATAGAATGTATAAGTACGGTCAATGTACTCTTTTTTCACAAGAGTGGGAAACCGCTCAAGAAATACATGCAGTCCGAGATAATTCCCAATCCAGTAATTTACGGTATCACCAAGTACTGCACCAAGAATGATGGCAATAAACAGCCACTGGAGATCCATAAACCCGCTTGCAGCTGCCGCACCTGCGACAAACAGCAGGGAGTCCCCGGGAAGAAAGGGCATTATTACAAATCCGGTTTCGAAAAAAATAATGCAGAAAAGAATAAAGTAGGTCCACATCCCGTATTCCTGGACCATAGAGATCATATTCAGGTCGAGATGAAGAACAATATTGATTAAAGAATCGAACATGTGTGACAAAAAATATGGGTCAGGGCCATTAATAAATTGAGTTGCCGCATCCAATTAAAAAAAAAACCAACCGCTGTTCAATATACTTTTTTAGATATCAGCAGAGCCAAAAAAAAAAGAAAAAATGTTTTCCCGGTTAATCTAATTCCCGGAACAATGCCGGGTTCTGTCTCCGGATCCACCAGCGTCGAATTAGGAAACCTCCAGCGATAAGCACCACAACGACTCCACCGGCAATTGCGATGGTCGGAAGCGGGAGAGCGGGTTCCGGTTGTGAGACCGCCGGTATGGCTGTGGTCTGTGTTGTTACGGGTCTGACGGTAACCACAACGGGTGTTGGGGTTTTGGTAACAGATGTTTTTGGTGACAGATTACCATAGGTCTGCCCTGCTGGCGTAAGTGTTGCCAGCGGTGTAGCTGAGGTGATGTTGAACTGTCCGGTGATCGCAAACCGCGATAATCCGGGGCTTACTGCTGTGTAATACGCGACTCCGTTTTCGACTTTGACCAGCGTTGTGGGGAGTGCAACCCATGTTTTTTCCACCAGATGGTACATGACAACATTCGGCGGGGTGAGTTGGCGTTCAGTCAGCCACGTGACCGGCACCTTGAATGAGATGAGCGCATCGCTGATGGTGGTGTACCGTGCGGGTGTGATATCCACATATTCATAGACCATTGGGGTAGGTGGCGCAGTGTTCAGTCCCGGCCCGGAGACTACGGTACCGGTTACGATAGCTCCGGAGATCCCGGTGCCGGTAATTGCAACCTGCGTAACGGCAGAATTACCGCCAACATTTACTTCGGTGGTACTGGATTTTCCGGGTACTACGGGTGCTGTCGGGCCATCGCTATCTCCGCTACCACCGCCACCTCCGGAAGGACCGGGTGTAGTACTGGTTCCACCGAGCCCGAATTCTGAAAATCCGAGTAATGAAGTTGCTATGAAATAATCAATACTACCCGCATCGGTGACAACGAACGTAGTAGGAAGCATCTGCACTGCCCCGGTATCAGAGTACCTGAAGATCCTGATAGCACCAGTACCTCCATTTGCAAGAACCCATGTGTGACTGGCGCTCATGTTTATGATCACTCCGCTTGAAGTGAGATTTCTATTGAACGGTGCAGCGCCGCCAATTTGCAATGTGTATGCGATATTTCCCAAAGTCAGACCGTTGTTTGTTGCAGCAAGCTGGAACGCATTTGTTACTGTTGTATTAGCTCCGGTTACAATCTCCTGCTGAAGTGTGCCGCTAGTTGTCTGGTTCTGTCCAATGATAAGTGATGTGCTCACCGTTCCAAGACCCGGTAATGGTGCTGTAAAAGGTGTGCTGTCCATCGTGACATTGGAAACCGATATGTTTACATAGCAGGCATTTTTCGTAATATTCGCGCCGTCAAAGGTATATTTCTGCCACCCGAGTGCAGGATTGGTCACAAGAACCTGAGTGGTAGTATTCGTGACGGTCATTCCCGGATCACAAGTGGAAACATTAACATTAGTCTGTCCACCGCTTGTCGTTTGGGTGATATTTGAATTTTCTGTGCTATTCTGTCGGGAAACCGCAGCGACTGATATATACTGGGATATCGTTTTGGCATTCGATCCGAAGGCATTGGCTGCAGTCAGCTTTACAGTGAAGTAGCCGGAGGTTACATACGTGAATAACGGACTCTGAATTGTGCTGGTGTTTCCGTCACCGAAAACCCAGTTCCAGCTTGTCGGAGTTCCTGTTGAGGTGTCTGTGAAGGTCACTGCAAGCGGGACTGTGCCTGAGAGGGGAGTTCCGGCGAAGTTGGCGACCGGGGCTGCCGATGTACTCACATTCACCCAGGTAATTCCGGATATACCGGAGCCTCCGCTGTTCGTTGCGGTTAAATTGACCGACCAGTTCCCTGCAACAAATGCCTGTGTGGCATTATTGGTTGTGCTGAACTGTTCCCATGCGGTAACAGTGAGATTGTTTCTACCCCATTTCCACGCTGTCGGAGTGTTGGTGGATGTGTCGTTGAACACCATGCTAAACGGTGCAACACCCGCCCAACCCTGAGATGTACTATTTGTCGCTAATGATGTGTTCCTGGAACTAAAGCTGGCGACTGGAGGAGTTCCCGTTACGGTAATATACCCCGCCTTCCGCGTGCTGTTGTATCCGACGGCATTGTATGCTTGTAGTGAAACATTGTAAGTTCCTGCGGCAGTATAGGTATGCGATGGGTTCTTTGCCGATGAATTGGCGGGTTGGAACAGCCACGTGTCATTATATTTAGTGGAACTGCTGTCAATACCGCCCATCAGCACGATGCTGCCGTTTGGCATCGCCACGCTGGTGTGACTGTCTCTTGCCGACCACCCGCCACTTGAGGTTATGTTCGTCCACGTAGCGCCGATATCCGTTGACCGCCACACGTCATTATAATAAGTGGTGTCCTCGTTGCCATCATTACCGCCCATCAGCACGATGCTGCCATCCGGCATCGCAACGCTGGTGTGACCGGATCTTGCCGACCAATTATTGGCATCAACGGTATTATCCTTCATCTGAGTCCACGATGTGCCGTTATTCGTCGACCGCCACACGTCATTCTTAGCGTTGCCATCATTACCGCCCATCAGGACGATGCTGCCGTCCGGCATCGCGACGCTGGTGTGACCATTTCTTGCCGACCACTCGGCACTCGCGGTCACCCGCGTCCACACATTGCCATTATCCGTTGAATTCCAGACGTCATTCAAGGAGATGCCGTTATTTCCGCCCATCAGCACGATGCTGCCGTCCGGCATCGACACGCTGGTGAACCACTTTCTTGCCGACCACCCGGCATTCGCTGTCTGCTGAGTCCACGATGCGCCGTTATTTGTCGACCGCCACACGTCATGATAGTAGGTGGTGCCATAACCCCCCATCAGTACTATACTGCCGTCCGGCATCGCAACGCTGGTGTGACCATATCTTGCCGACCACTCGGCATTCGCTTTCTGCTGCGTCCACGATGTGCCGTTATTTGTCGACCGCCACACGTCATTCTTGTAGCCAACACTGTCCTGACCGCCCATCAGCACGATGCTGCCGTCCGGCATCGCGACGCTGGTGTGACTGTATCTTTTCGACCACCCGGAACTCGCGTTCACCCGTGTCCATGCAGGTACCGTCCAATTCTCGTCGCCGAAGAACCAAGCCCAGCCGGTGGGGATGTTTGTGGATTGGTCCGTGAACGTGACGGCTAATGGTGCTGTTCCGCTAGTTGGGTCAGAGGTGAAGAAACTGGCGACCGGTGCCGGAGCAGCGGATGCCGAACTTACGTTCATCCACAATGTCTGTGACGATATCCCGCTTCCGGCTGAATTGGTTGCGGTGAGATTGACACTCCAGTTCCCGGTCCAGAAACTGTCCCGTGCGTTCTGTGACGTGTTGAATACCGTCCATGCGGTTGAAGTGAGGTTGTTTCTCGCCCAATTCCAGCTTGTCGGCGTGTTGGTAGATGTATCGGTGAACTGCATCGTAACCGGACTGACACCTGCCCAGCCCTGTGCTGTGCTGTTCGTAACAACAGAAACATTGGTGCTCGTGAACGATGCTACCGGTGCTGGTGCTGCTTCCGTGAAGGTAAAGATATATGCCTTCCCGGCTTTGGAATTGGCCTCATTTGCCCCGACGTTTGCGGTGTTATTGAAGATCGATACGGACGCTCCGAAAAAGTCACCTGAATCGCCACCCGATGCGTTGAAATTTGAGATCTCGCCCCAGGTTCCCCCGCTGTTTTTGAAAATATAAGCTTTCCCTTTCCCGGAACTGGAATAGATCCGACGTGCACCGACAATAGCGGTTTCATTATACATCGATACGGAATAGCCGAACTCGGAATACGAAGCATCATCCGATGCGATGAGGGGGGAACCGAACTGGTTCCAGGTTCCCCCGTTGTTTTTGAAGACATACACTTTCCCGGCTCTGTTATTGGCATAATATGCCCCGACAATAGCGGTGTCATTATAGATCGATACGGACCATCCGAAATAGTCACCCGTAACCACATCCGATGCTTCGAGAGGTGAACCGATCTGGCTCCAGGTACCACCGCTGTTTTTAAAGATATATGCTTTTCCGGCCGAACTATTGGCATCATATGCCCCGACAATGGCAGTGTCATTGTATATCGATGCGGACCATCCAAAATGGGCACTTCCAGCTGCATCCGATGCTGTGAGGGCGGAACCGACCTGGCTCCAGGTACCCCCGCCGTTTTTAAAGATATATGCCTGCCCGGACTGGCCGGGGGTCCCGGCTTGATATGACCCGATGATAGCGGTGTCATTATAGATTGATACGGCAGATCCGAAATGGCCTCCAGGAATATGATCTGATGCTAATAGGGGTGAACAGACCTCAGACCAGGTACCCCCATTGTTTTTGAAGACATATGTTTCCCCCCCAATGTCAGTGTCCCCATGTTTGGCCTGATATGCCCCTACAAGGGCTGTATCATTGTAGATCGATACGGACCATCCGAAATTGGCACTTTTAGTCGCATCCGATGCGTTGAGAGGTGAACCGACCTGACTCCAGGTACCCCCGTTGTTTTTGAAGATATATGCTTTCCCGGCCTCCGAAAGGTCCCCGTATTTTGCATAACTTGCACCGACAATGGCAGTGTCATTATAGATCGCTACGGACCATCCGAATTTGGATTCTGAAGCAGCATCAGATGCGGTAAGGGCGGCATTCTGTGTGGCGATATACGGGTCGATCGTGATCGGATATACTGCGTTGTGGTCGTCAATCTGCCAGACAAGACGGGTGCCGGTAAGGGACATCATTACCGGGAGATTTCTGCCGGTTGCATCGCGGGCGGTCAGCCCATAATACCGGAATACAGGGGAATTCCCATGAGAGAAGACCAGCGTCTGGCGCTCAAGGGTTGGTGTGAGAGTCCCGGAAAGATCGAACACTACCTTAAGATGCCCTGTCCCGTCAGGAGAACTCGCGAGCGTCATGCCCTGCTCCACTCCCTCGTCATTGTTCTTATACCATTCCGTGTACTCCTGTCGCGTGATGTTCAGCTGCAACCTGTCAGCCTGAACAATACCTTTCCCGGCTGGGAAGATCCCGTCACCCCTCCCGATGCCAATGAGGGTCAGCCCGAATGCGTTCTCTCCTTCGGAGAATTTTGCTGTGCCGGTACGCGTGTACGTGAACGTTATCTGGTTCGCTGCATTGCGGGCATACCAGTCACCGGTCGCCGCATCGTAGGAAAACGCGTGGAGCGTGTTCTGTATCAGGGACTTTAGTCCTGCCGCTTCAGAAGGTGTGAGTTTCTCATCGATCATCGCGAAAGGATCCGGTGTGGTCCTAATCGCTGAAGTGCCCCGTCCTGTGCCTGCGGGCACGATGCCTGCTTGCAACTGGGGAATATGCCCTCCCCAGAGATCTATGGACCCGGCACCTGCAGGCATGACCGGAATGGTGATATCCGGGGCGGTGTGGCTACCACAGTTCGTGATGCAGGCAAATGGTGCTGCAGCTACGCTGCCTGCGAACAGCAGACATGCAAGAAGCAGTATTCCCAACGTCGTGTTTAGATGGTGCAATCTTACACGGACTCAATATCTACATTAAACTGATTATTTTAAAAATGGGTAGCAAACCTTTCTAATTTCGAAACATATTATCAGTCTCTTCAGTCTGCAGCAACGATATACTATAGGATCATCCCGTTGACCCAAAACCGGTCAATTAGTAGGTTTTTTTAAGAATCAGGCATTAATTTGTGATTTTTGAATATGATGGCAGGGCCCAGCCATTGAGATCACTAAAATAGGTCAGCATGAAGGCCCGTTTAAGTGATGATGATGTTGGGGCTGTTCGGATCGGTGTCCCGGTAATTTTTCACAATATCCATCTGGATACATAATAATACATATCAGTAGATAGATTACAAAAGCATATTAACGAGGGGACATTTTGCAGCACCGGTCTACGATACAATCTGCTATTGCAATTCTTTTCTTTATGGTAATTATCAGCATTCTGATTCCCTTGGCGGCTGCGGATTCACCTGACGGTATGAACCTCTCCTTTGAGGAAATGAACGAAGAATATCTCATCTATGATAATGCTTCAGTCTATGAGGCGGTGGCAACAATTAGCTCCGTGCCATCGTCTCTCTCCAATGAATTTCCCAAGACTTCATACGCTGACTGGAACCAGGGATCGTGCGGGAACTGCTGGGTGTGGGCAGGCACTGGCGCGCTCGCCCAGTCTCTCTTCAAATTTAATGGAACTGCAACACCAGTATCGATCCAGTTCTTCAACTCGAATTATATGGATGGGAACGTCATCATGACAAAACCCCATGACTGGGCATGCACCGGAGGGTTTCCTTACACGTTTGCCGATATCTACACTACCGGTGTGAACCAGTCGTATTCGGGGGGACCGTTTGTGGTACCCTGGAGTAATGTCAATGCCTCGTATAAGGATGCCGATGTCGAAGGCAGGGATGCCCAGACAACCCTTCTGAAAAACCTCATTACAAATACGCCGAATGCAGGGCTTAGTCAGATCGTCCCACAACGGGTACTGACAAACACCCCCTCGAATCAGACTGCCGCTGTAGAAAATATCACCCGTGCACTGGCAGATGGCAAGGTTCTTTACTATTCCATGAACCTGCCCAACAGCACTGCCTGGTCTCAGTTTCGTGACTTCTTTAATAATCAACCTGATAAAAATATCTGGGACATGGACCTGTATAACCAGACATTTTACAACGAATCTTCCGGAGAGGGGAGTGGTCATGCCATGATCCTTATGGGATACAATAAAACCGATGCTGATAGTGCCAAGCACTACTGGATCATACAAAACAGCTGGGGCACATCAACGAACCGGACAAAAGGCCAGTATAAGCTCAAGATGTGGATGGACTACAATGCAACTTTCAATAATACCGATTGGACAACGCAGGAGTTCTGGGTTTTCAACGTATCCTGGAAAACCGATCCAACGGTCACTGCTATCACGCCATCGACAGACCATAATACCGGCATTGTCACGATAACGAACCTGGCAGGAACTAACTTTACAGAAGGTGCTGAAGTGATGCTGAAGTCCTCCGTCCTCAATCCCCGGCATTTCGGCAGTATTGTTAATGGTACGGACGATGCACTGCTTGCCAACCCGTACAGAGTCACCATTGCAAACAATTATGCATATATTGCAAGTTACAACAGCAGCGCTCTTGAGATTGTGAACCTGACCAATCCATCCGCACCGGTCCATGAAGGTCGGATTGTCAACGGAACGGACGGGGCACTCCTGAACGGCGCCATTGATGTGGCGGTATCCGGCAATTATGCCTATGTTGCCAGTTACCTGTCAAATGCCCTGGAGATTGTTAACATCACCACACCGTCGGCACCGTTCCATGAAGGTCAGATTGTCAACGGAACGGACGGGGCGCTCCTGATGAATCCGCGAAGTGTCGATGTTGTGGGGAAATACGCGTATGTGGCAAGTTACGGCAGCAATGCCCTGGAGATCATTAACATCACCACACCGTCGGCACCGTTCCATGAAGGTCAGATTGTTAACGGAAAGGGCAAGGCGCTCCTGAATGGTCCGGTCAGTGTTGACGTTGTTGAAAATTATCCCTATGCGTATGTCGCTAGTTCGGGCAGCAATGCACTGGAAATTGTGAATCTATCCGATCCGGCAGCTCCTGTACACGAGGCGAGTTTGACTGATGGAACGGACGGGGCGCTGCTTGGAGCCCCTAAAAGTGTTACTGTCGTTGGATACTATGCCTATATCGCCAGCTATTCCAGCAATGCGCTCGAGATTATCGATATCAGCAATAAGTCCGTGCCGGTACACAAGGGAAGTGTAGCCAAGATAACCGGAGGCACCTACCTGAACGGTCCGGTCGATGCACGGATCTCTTCTGACGCAACGTATGCCTATATCGCCAGTTTAAGTGGCAGTACCTTAGACATTGTGGATGTAACCGACCCTTCCGCACCCGTGTACAAGACCGGTCTTTCGAACGGGGCCGGCGGAGCACTCCTGAAATGGCCCAGCAGTGTTGCACTCTCCCGTTCGCTCGCATATGTCACATCCCGTGGCAACGACGCCCTTGAAGTGGTGACACTGAACGCGATTCCTGCAAACGGTGTGACGGTAATATCACCAAATAAAATTACCGGCACTTTCGACTTGACTGGTGCTCCTATCGGTACCTGGGATGTGGTTGTGACAAACATTAACGGCCGGTTTGGGATACTTAAAGGTGGCTTTACGACAACAGTGTCCACCCCAGTTGATTTCACAGCGAACAAAACATCCTTTACTGCTCCCCCGGCCTCTGTGCAGTTTACTGATACCTCAGGAAACACTCCGAACTCATGGTCCTGGGTCTTTGGTGATCTGATCGCAGGCAACACTTCAGCACTGCAAAACCCGGTACACACGTACACTTCAAAAGGAACATTTAACGTCACGCTCACTGCGAGCAATGCTTACGGCAGCAACACAACTACAAAAACATCCTATATCTCTATCGGACGGTCCCCCATACCGTTCTTCAATTACACCCCAACACAGCTCGAGATAAACACAACGGTGAGTTTTGATGCCTCTGGAAGCACTGATCCCGATGGAACCATCACGGATTATAAATGGAATTTTGGTGATAACAATATCACCTCAATAGGTACCACATCCATCACTCACATATTCAACCAATCCCAGGTGTATAATGTCACGCTCACAATAACCGATAATGATGCTTTTAAGAATTCTACAATGCAACAGCTTCAGGTAATTGCGAAAATCGAGAATTCCAATACCAATATCAATGGATCTACTATCACAACATCTGCAACCGGAAAACAGATGATCGAAGTCAACCTGACAAATACAAACGGAACTGTGACGCTGCCGTCAGCAAATACAGTGGTTATCAACAATCCGGGGAATGGCTGGAATCAGATGAAATATATCAGTAATAATAATTTTGTCAACGAGAGCAACGGCAACATAAATCTCTCATCGATTTCACAGGTTGTGATGACAACAGAACCCCTTATCACTGCCTTGAACGCGTCCACCGTCGGAACAGTAACCTCAACGGTGACCCTTCCCTTGACCCAGTTGCCAACTGGTGTGACGATCACACAGAGTATTACTGAAGGTGCGAATGTGTCGGTTAGAAACGCATTCCAATTGTCAGCTAATGACAACAATCTGAATGTTAGTGCTGTAGCTTATACAGTTCAGTTCCAAAATACTGCTCTTATCAATGCAAACCTGACGGGTGCAGCAGATCCGGTAAGACTGAACTTGAGTGTGCTCCATTCATGGGTTGTTGCCAATGGACCTACTACTGATAAAATTAAGATTATGCGTATCGCTGATGATGGTGCAAGATCAATGCTGACCACACGATACCTTGGAAGTAGTACTGATACCCTCACTGACTTTTTTGAATGTGATTCACCGTTAGGGTTGTCGACATTCGGTGTTACATCAGTCTCAAGCACCGGTGGTGGCGGCGGAGGGGGTAGTGTTGGCAGTGGTGGAGATTCAGATTCAGGATTCGCAGCAACGGCTTTGGCATCTCCCTCCACGATTGCAGTCAATGTCGGAGGCAATAGTGCGATCACCAAAGTCACGGTAACGGGCACCGGGGTCAATGATATCATTGTCACTGCCTTGCCACATTCTGTTCTGCCGGGTTCGATCCCTCCTCCGGCTACAACCATATACCAGTACATTGCAGTAACACCCGCCCGGTATACTACGATTTCAAGCGTTACTCTCAACTTCAACGTCCCCGCCAGCTGGCTTGCAGATAAAGGATTTACCAAGAATGATATTGCGTTGATGCTATGGGATCCCGCTGCAAAGACCTGGAGCTCCCTGCCGACTTCTCTTCTCACTGAAAGCCAGGGCACCATAACGTACCAGGCAATTGCACCACATTTATCTGAATTTGCGGTTGCCTACCAGAAAGGTGCCGCAGCTCAGGCCAATGTGACAGTAATTCAGACGAGCATTCCTTTGAGTGCCCCAACTACCTTCATGACCCCAAAAATAAGTATTCGTCCGACTTCTCCAACACAAACCCAGACCATAGCACCGGCAGCAAGTACACCTCCCTCCGGAGTAACACCATTGACAACAATGGTGATTGCAGTTGTCGGGATTATTATTATTGTTGTAGGAGCATTCCTCGTAAGGCGCTGGTGGATCCGTAGACAGAACCCGGCATTATTCCGGAAATACGATTGACACCATATAGTACCTGGCATGAACCTTGAATATGCAGTCCTGCCGGACGGTACCTATGCCACCGGCCGTACTGCATATTACGATAATGATGCTGCAGATGACAGTTGCTTCTCGGGGCGGAAAAAATCCCGCCGGTCCTGCATCCCATCCATCAATTCCTTTCGTTTCACCCATGGATAATTCACAAAATCCCCATTTCGCCTGACGGTCGGGGGGGTTATGAAGAAGTGGGGTCTGAAACCCCAAAAAACCCATAAAACGTACCGTTTGTCAAACGGGGTATTTCTGAAAAATCCCGTAAAAGGTCTGGAAGTGTCACCAAACCGCTATAATGAGACTTAAAATGCATTATATTTGCCTCAATTTGGGGCTATTTTAGCGATTTGGGCGTTATAAGTTGAGATTAAAGGTGATAAGATATGTGTTGCCGGAATATACATGAAAAAAGTGTATGGGGATGGGGTGGGATGACTGGTGAAGAACGGTTTTACTCTTATGTACTGGGATTTTTCCGGATATTTTTTTGTGTGTATGGGTAAAAAAAATGATTACTGGTTTTTCTTAATAGAGAAGAGTGCAATAACAAGCAGAGCACCACAGGCTATTACCGGTATTGTTCCGGATTTCTGCGGGGTCGTTGGAACAGCCGGGGATAAACCGGCAGCAACTGTGCTGGTCGCACCTGCATTTACCGTAGTTGTGGTCTCGTAATTCTGGTACCCGGTGAGCTGGAGCGTCACCACATGACTTCCCACTGGGATCTCTTTTAAGTTCAAAGGACTAATTCCCATGAAATTATTGTCTACAAGTACGTTTGCGCCGGATGGTGTTGAAGAGACAGATAATTCACCAACACCGGGCTTTGGACTGACCGGTTTGAGAAGAGCACTCACTTCTGACACAGTATTTGCATTCACATTGACTTGTGTTGTGTAAGGTGTGTATCCGGAAAGGGTGAGGGCGACGGTATGATATCCTGTAACAATATTACTCAGTTTTAGCGATCCGCTACTCGGCGTCTGGCCGTAATTTGTCCCATCAAGAGTCACGAAAGCACCGCCGGGACTTGAAGATACATATACCCAGCCAACATTACTCACCGGTATCGGGTTGAGTGTACCGGACACCGTTTTTGTTCCGCCAGCTGGAACTTCCACTGTTGACTTCCAGTCATAATATCCGGCATGGTCGAGTTCTACAATGTGAGTTGTGGATGCAAGGTTGTTGAGCGTGAGCGGAGTTGTTCCACGGTAGACTCCATCGAGTACCACTTTTGAGTTGGTTGGATCAGAGAGAATATACAAAGAACCGTAAGTTGCCATCGGAGACAGAGAACAATAAACATTCGAACGAGTTCCGGACGAGACCGAGGTTGTTGTAGTGTATGTCTGATACCCGTTCAATTCGGCCTGGATCGAGTAGCTGCCCGGCCAGACTTCATTGATTGTCAAAGGAGCACTGCCACGGTAATTTCCATTGAAATATATTGATGCTCCTGACGGGGAGGATTCAACATAGATCGAGCCGTAATTTATCGGGGGAACCGGTGTAGGAATTGGATTTAATGTGGCATAAACGATTTTTGTCGCACCGGCAGCCGGCATTGAAAGTCCCCCGCTGTAGGGTGTGTAGCCGGATTTTTCCACAGTAACGGAATTGTACGGGGCCGCGGTGGTGTAGACCGGGACGGTGAGTGAACCCCCACTGATAACGCCTTTTTCCGAACCGTCAAAATATACTCTTGCACCATCAACATTGCAGCGGACCTCTATCCATCCCTGATCCCCGCCAATTGCGCTGGCTGCGGGAACCACAGCAAAGAACAGGCAGAGAAGAATACAACAGAATAAAATCAGTTTTTTCATAGAAATTCTCCTTTAAAGAGGAATGGGTGTTTAAATTATAAAATATTTCTAAAAAAAATTCACACAGCAAAAAAGGCTTTGCACCAGAGCAATGAAAAATGGGTAGTGTCTCTATATTGCTGTAAAATCAGCACAACCTGTATCCAAAGAGATCATTTCACTCTTCAAAGATAAATACCGGTTACCCGTGATCCATTCCT
>Ga0194039_1000478_pt1 | contig 24296 bp, 25 predicted proteins | sample JunL228m_MetaG_FD_148679 | JGI IMG/M metagenome (GOLD analysis project Ga0194039, IMG submission 148679) | Anoxic zone freshwater microbial communities from boreal shield lake in IISD Experimental Lakes Area, Ontario, Canada - Jun2016-L227-8m | ecosystem: Environmental > Aquatic > Freshwater >... | reverse complement strand
ACATTAGGACTTTTGATCGCTGTTATATACATCGATAATCCTCTCTGATTTACTCAAATCATTTTGACTTGAGATTATACCAGATTTGTTACCGATGTATTTCAACCTACGCAGTATATTAAAAGGGGCTGGGGATAAAGTGAGAAAAGATCTAAATTATTGGCTTTATATTAACAAAAATGTTCGGATTGGTGCAATTGGATTTAAGCAACTTTTGGATACAAAGGTCCCTTTCGACGATCTTTACAAATTACCAAAAAGTAAGCTGGGGAAGCTAAAGCTATCAAATAAACTCATCACAGAAATCATTTATTGCCAAGAGAATATCGACCCAGAGGGAGCATTGGAGGAATTGGCTAGCAAAAACATTTCAATTATTACCCTTGATGATAATAATTATCCAACCATCTTAAAGGAGATATATGATCCACCAGCAATTATATATTATAAAGGTAAATACATTTCAATGATTTGATGATTGGCATTGTTGGTAGTCGTAGACCAACCGATTATGGCCGCCACGCTACTTATGATTTCTCCTCAAGGCTCGCCTTGAATGGAATCACGGTTATAAGTGGGCTAGCTCTAGGTATAGATTCAATCGCTCACCAAGCTGCCATAGATTCAAAAGGCGAGACAATTGCTGTGCTCGGTTGTGGTGTGGACCAAATCTATCCACTCTCCCATGAGAATCTGGGACAAATAATTATTGAAAAGGGTGGAGCAATAATGAGTGAGTATCCGCCAGGAACTCCTCCATTAAAACAAAATTTTTAGCCAGAAATAGGATTATCGGTGGGCTTTCGACTGGTCTTGTTATAACGGAGGCCGCAGAAGGCTCAGGGTCGCTTATAACTGCCATATCAGTTTTAGAGCAAAATCGGGAAGTTTTTGCAATCCCTGGACCTATTTATAATAAAAATAGTTTCGGACCAAACAATCTTATCAAAATGGGCGCCCATCTGGTTTCCAATGCTCAAGATATTTTCGATGAACTTGGACTAATTGCACCTCAAGAATCGACTACAATCAGAAAAATTATTGCACAAAGCCCCGAAGAAGAAATTATTTTTAAAATTTTATCGGAGTCACCAAAACACATTGATGCTATCATTAAAGAAACAGAGTTGGAGCAAACCAAGGTTAGCTCATTATTAAGTATCATGGAGATAAGTGGCAAGATAAAGCACCTAGGCGGTATGACCTATAGGCTAAATATTTGACTATTAGGAGGCAAGCAAGTAACATATATGATTGATTATGAGTAAATTAGTAATCGTCGAATCTCCGGCGAAAGCAAAAACCATCGAAAAGTATCTTGGTTCAGACTACAAAGTTTTGGCCACTTTTGGACATGTTCGAGATCTCCCACAGGGAACACTTGGAATTGACCTTGAGAATAATTTTCAACCAAAATACATTGTCCCTCTACGTAGCAAAAAATCTGTTGGTATTTTAAAAAAAGCGGCAAAAGATGCTGGAGCAATTCTGCTGGCCACTGACCCAGACAGAGAAGGCGAAGCCATCTCTTGGCATGTTGCGGAAGCTTTGGGCTTAAAATCGAAGCAATACAAAAGAATCGAATTCCATGAAATAACCAAAAGCGCAATACAGGCCGCGGTTAAAAATCCACGCGATATCGATATAAACCTTGTAAACGCACAGCAAGCAAGACGAGTTCTGGATCGCTTGGTCGGCTATTCATTAAGTCCGCTCTTATGGAAGAAGGTGCTAAAGGGATTATCGGCTGGCAGAGTTCAGTCTGTCGCAGTAAGACTTGTTGTTGACAGGGAACGAGAAATTGAAGCCTTTAATCCACAAGAATATTGGGAGATGAAAGCAGCCCTTGAAAAAGCATCGTCCAAGGAATCGTTCCTAGCAACTGTGAATAAATTCAAAGATAAAAGTTTATCAGTCAAAGATAAAGCTACTTCAGAAAAAGTAATCAGGGAAATTAAACTTGGCTCATACCCTGTTACCAAGGTCGAGAAAAAAGAGGTTAAAAGATCGCCGGCCCCTCCATTCATTACTTCTACGCTACAACAGGAAGCCGCAAGAAAATTATTTTTTAGCGCTAAAAAAACAATGCTACTAGCTCAACAGCTCTATGAGGGTATAGAAATTGGCAGCGAAGGTTCCGTCGGATTAATTACCTATATGAGGACTGACTCAACAAATCTTTCAAAACAAGCAATTAATGAAGCGAGATCATATATTGAAAAGGATTTGGGCAAAGATTTTTTACCAGACAAAGAAAGATTTTATAAAAAAGCTCGTGGAGCACAAGAAGCTCACGAACCAATCAGGCCTACCTCTTTTTTGCGAACTCCTAGCAGTTTAAAAGAATTTTTAAATAAAGATCAACATCGAGTCTACGAAATAATTTGGAAAAGAGCAATCGCCAGCCAGATGGCTGATTGCCGTTATAATCAAATCGGGATTGATATAGCTGTTGGTGATTACAACCTACATACTGGAGGACGGACCATCAAGTTTCCGGGTTTTATGAGTGTCTATTTAGAAAGTGATGACGATAAGACAGATGAGGAAGAAAAAAGTCTTTTGCCAAATCTGGCCGCTGGAGATAAGTGTAATTTGTTGAAGCTCTATGGTAATCAAAAGTTCACCGAACCTCCTCCCCGTTATACTGAAGCTTCTTTGATCAAAGACCTTGAGGCAAATGGCATTGGGAGGCCCTCAACTTATGCCCCGACGCTTTCTACCATTCAAGATAGAGGCTATATAAATAATGAAAATCGTAGACTTTTTCCAACCGAGATTGCTTTCGTCGTCACCGACCTTTTAAAAGAAAACTTTCCTTTTGTAGTCAGTGTCGATTTTACGGCTCACATCGAACAACAACTAGATGATGTTGCCTCGAGCAAAGATGATTGGCAAAAAGTAGTTGGTGAATTTTGGTATCCCTTCAAGACAGATTTAGAGAAGGGCACTCAGTCAATAGAGAAAGTAAAGATTGAGAAAGAAACTGACCAAATATGTGATAAGTGTGGGAAGCCAATGGTAATTAAGCATGGCAGATTTGGTGAATTTCTGGCTTGTACTGGATTCCCCGATTGTAAGAACGCTAAGCCATTACCCCCGAAGGAAACAGGTTCAAAATGTCCCGACTGTAAAGATGGCGACATAGTCGAAAGAAGAACAAAAAAAGGAAAACTTTTCTGGGGTTGCTCAAAATACCCGGAATGTAAATACGCAACATGGACAAAGCCTAAAAAAGTAGACGACTAAAAAGATGGCAAATCTTTTTGAACAAAATAGGTATTCAGAGAGACCTTTATCAGATCAAATGAGACCAAGAAATTTTGATGAATTTTACGGCCAAATAGAAATTGTCGGAAAAGGTATGCCATTAAGAAAAATGATCGAAAAGGACAAGCTTTCTTCGGTAATCCTTTGGGGTCCGCCAGGAACAGGAAAAACAACAATCGCTAGAATAGTGGCCGACAAGACAGATTCATTTTTTGAAGAATTCTCTGCTGTTACTAGTGGCGTCAATGACCTTCGCAGAGTAGTCAAAGAAGCCAAAGAGCGCAAAGATTTTAAAAACAAAAAAACCATTCTTTTCGTAGATGAAATTCATCGTTTCAATAAATCCCAACAGGATGGATTCTTGCCACATATAGAAAATGGCACTATCGTTCTAATTGGGGCTACCACCGAAAACCCTGGATTTGAAATAAATTCGGCATTAATGTCTCGAGCAACTCTTTTTGAACTAAAAAAACTTACGTCAGAGGATACAAAAGAAATAATTCTTGCTACCCTTAGTGACAAAGAAAGGGGATTAGGCAAGCAAAAAGTAACTATCGAAAAAGATGCCATAGAATATCTAGCTGATTTTGCTAACGGAGATGCTAGAAGGGCTATAGCCGCAATTGAAATTGCCACAAGCCTAAATCCCAAAACAAAAACTTTAACAAAAAAAATAATCATTGAGGCACTGGCAAAGCGTTTTATAGGAGGATATAAAAAAAGTGATGAACATTATAATGTTATATCGGCTTTTATAAAATCTTTAAGGGGAAGCAACCCAGATGCAGCCATTTACTGGATGGCTCGGATGATCGAAGCAGGAGAAGATCCTAAATTTATTGCCCGTAGAATGGTTATTTTCGCTAGTGAAGATATCGGCAACGCAGCACCTATGGCATTGGTTTTAGCTGTTTCTACCTTTCAGGCAGTAGAACGAATAGGTTTACCAGAGTGTAGGATTAATCTTGCACAGTGCGCAACTTATCTAGCTAGTGCGCCCAAGTCGAATGCATCCTATTTAGCAATTGATAAGGCTCTAGAAGATATTAGACACGGTGATATATATGACACTCCATTGCATCTAAAAAATGCCACCACTAAACTTGCAAAAGAATTAGGCCATGGCAAGGATTACAAGTACCCACACAATTATCCAGAAAATTTTGTAGAACAGGATTATTTGCCTGAGAGCATAAAAGATAAAAAATATTACAATCCGGGTTGCAGTGGAGCCGAGAAAGAAATACGAAAACGTCTAGAAAAAAGATAAATCTCAGCTTATGATCGAAAGACCAAGGATAAACAAAACACCCAATACAGTCAAGGCAAGTGTTTTCCATGACGAATCTCCAGAATGAGCCTCAGGCAGGATGTCTTCAAGTGAGATGTATAGGATTATTCCGGCAAAAAAACCGAGATATATCAACAAGAACCCAGAACTCAAATTAAAGAAGCGTACCGATAACACGCCTAGAACTGGCGCTAGTGCATTAATAGCAACCATTGCAAATGTTTTTCTGGCTGAGTTTTTATTTAAGAGCATGAGCGAGCCCGTATTCAAACCGTCACTGAATGCATGCCCTATAACCGCGATTGCAACGGCTACACCTAGCCCTGTAGAAATCTTAAAGCCAACCCCCATACCAACCCCGTCTAAAAAAGAATGGATGATCAACAATATTGCTGATACCAAACCGACCGATGGGTGTTGATGTTTCTGGTAAGAACCCTCATGGTTATCGTGAACTAAAAATGTTTTTTCTAAGATATGAAACACAAAAAACCAGAAACTAAAGCCAACATCGGGTAGAAAATATCTATATTACTTGCCAAGGAAAGATTAAATATTTCTGGTATTATTTCGAGAGCGAATAAGCCAAAAAGAAGACCTGCACTAAACCCCAAAATTAGATTTATATTCTTTTTAAATTTAATGCTAAATAATCCTCCAATAAGGATTGTTAGAAAAGTTAGAGCTGTAAATATATAAACTGCCATTTTTTTATTTATACCACCTTAACCTGCTTTTTGGCAATATTAATGAATGACCATTGATGCTTTTTGAATATTGGGTTGATTTTATTGGTTTTAAGAATTGTAAAAGAAGCTATTTAACTTTCATGAATGTCCAAGATGCTCGTGACTTCTACATTGAACCATTACGAATGTATTGACATCAATTTTAACTTGTTATATAATTAAAAAGGAATTTTTGTTTACTCAGAGGTTAAATGCCAGACGAAGTATCAATTTTTGATCGAATATTAGAGGTTGAAGAAGCCAAGAAGCTTCGTGCTTTTGATATTGAAGAAGAGCTCTCCCATCTTTTGGCTTGTCCTAAGGTAAAAAAAGCGAGAGACCGAGAGGTTCTCGTGGCTAGATACGGACTAAACGGGGATAAGCCAAAAACCTTGGAGGAAATTGGACGTGGTTTAAAGGTAACCCGTGAACGAATCCGACAAATTGAAAAATCGGCCTTAAAAAAAATAAGTGATTATGCAAAGATTGAAAAAAGAACTCTAAAGTCTATAAATATTATAAAAGAGCAACTTAATAAAGTTGGCGGCACAGTCACAAGCGAAGATCTGACAAGTCTTATATTAGGCGAGGATGAGGTAAGTCCTAGGCTAAAAAACCAGCTAACTTTTTTTATTATTCTGAGCCCAAATTTAATTCTGATTAATGAGACCGCGATTTTAAAAAGTGGGGTATCTGCAAATCTAGATATAAAAGAGATTGAGAAGTTGGTTGTTCTTGGAACTAATGTTTTATTTAAAGAAAACAAGCCTGTTGAGGAAAAGGATTTCTTGAAGAAACTAAAACAAGCAACTGAGTTTAGCAATCTTAATGATCAGGAGCTCGTTGCTTCAATATCATTAGCAAAAAATATTATCCGAACAGACGAAGGCCATCTTGGTCTTTCAAACTGGCGACAAATTAATCCAAAGAGTATCAGAGACAAAACATATTACATTCTACGTAAGCACGAGAAACCTTTGCACTTTAGTGATATAGCAAAACATATTGAGTCGTTGGAAAAGAATCAAAAGAAAGTCACTAAACAAGCCGTTCATAATGAGCTTATAAGAGACAAGCGCTTTGTTTTAATCGGTCGCGGCATATATGCGTTACGTGAGTGGGGATATCAAGATGGGGTAGTCGAAGACGTTATCGAGGAAATATTAATAAAAGCCGAAAAGCCTTTACATAAAGATCAAATTATCCATGAAGTCCTAAAGAAACGGATAGTAAAAGAAACTACTATCCTATTAAATCTACAAAAAACACGGTTTACTAGAGTTGCTCGAGCAACTTATACTATAAAGAAAAAATAGCGAGGGAAGATGGAAATTATCCAAGAAATATTATTGGCAATCTTGCGAGGTGCCTGGACAGTTATTATTTGGTCTTGGTGGCTAATAATTCCGGTTATTTTATATTTTACATATTTAAATATCAAGAAGGCTCGCTATGTTGAAAAGGTAGAGCATGACATACTTTCAATCAAGATACCAAAGAATAACGATAAGGGCCCAGTTGCCGCCGAGATGATGTTTGCCTCATTACACGGTATTCTTCAACCAAAGAAAGATCGACAAAAGGGCGATGTTGTCCAGGAACATCTAAGCTTTGAGATAGTGGCGACAACAAATGCTATTGAATTTTTTGTTTGGGTGCCAAAACATCTGCGTGATTTTGTCGAAGGTCAAGTCTATGCGCAATACCCTACAGCCGAAATTGCAGTTGTGGATGACTATGCAGCCATCCTTGACATCGACGAAGATAATATTGATGAACATTTAGCTGGAACAGAATTGACATTGGTAAAAAATGAAATTTATCCGATAAAAACCTTTCAAAACTTCGACGTTGATCCTTTAGCAGGCATAACTGGGATGCTTTCAAAGCTGGATGGTGGAAGTGAAAAAATCTGGATTCAAATCTTAGCTCAGCCTGTTGACGATAATTGGCGGAATCGAGGACTGAGCTATATACAAATGAAAAAGTCTACTGGGACATCATCCTCGGGTGGATTCTCAGTTATCCTAAAAGAATTAAAAAGCTTAGCGGCAGGAGTTTTTACTGAGTTAGTAACGCATTTTCTTAACATGGGCTCAGGAAAAGATGACAAAAAAGACAAAAAGGATGACAGGCCAAAATTGTCTCACTCAGAGGAAACAGAGCTTACGGCTATAGAAGAAAAGGCTAACAAACTCGGCTTCATTGTCAAGCTTCGAGTTGTCTATCTAGCTGACACTACATCTAAGGCGAAAGAAAGAATCCAAGCCGTTGTTGGTGCGTTCAAGCAATTTAACAGTACCAACCTTAACGGCTTTCAGGGAGATAAAATTTTTACCGGAATCGATTTCTTAAATGCATACAGAGCCAGACTAATGGATAATAGTAGTTACGTATTAAATATTGAGGAATTGGCCAGCCTATTCCACTTACCTCATGTATCGGTAGAAACTCCAAATATAGTATGGACTTCGTCAAAAAAAGGAGAACCTCCCGCTCATTTGCCATATATAAATGATCTAGATCACATCGACCCCGATATTACAGTTTTAGCAACGACAACACATCGAGGAAGCTTCAAGCCTTTTGGCATTAAACGAGATGATCGCGCCCGCCACATGTACATAATAGGCAAAAGCGGTACAGGAAAATCAAGATTAATAGAGAGTTTAGCTATAAATGACATAAAGAGGGGAGAAGGCGTTGGTATTGTAGATCCTCATGGAGAGTTAATCGACCGAGTTCTAAAGTTTATACCAAAAGAAAGACTTGATGATGTTATCTATTTTAATCCAGCCGATCGAGATTTTCCGATCGCCTTTAATCCACTAGAAGCAGACCCTGAATTCCGAGAGGAAGTGGTTAATGGTTTTGTCTCGGTTTTAAAAAAGCTTTTTGGTTATTCTTGGGGACCACGGCTAGAATATGTTCTAAAACACACTGTTTCAGCTTTAGTTGAGGTTGAAGGCTCAACTATGCTTGGGATAGTTAGAATGTTAACCGATAAAAATTATCGGAAAAAAATTGTTGGTCAAGTAAGTGATCCAGTCGTCCAAATGTTTTGGCTAAAAGAGTTTGCTTCCTATAATGATAAGATGGAAACAGAGACAATTGCTCCAATATTAAATAAGGTTGGGCAATTTACGGCCTCGCCCATAATTAGAAATATTGTTGGACAACCTCACAGTAAAATAGATTTTGCCAAAGTCATGAACGAACAAAAAATACTACTAGTTGATTTATCTACTGGGAAAATAGGGGAAGCCAACTCGGAGTTGTTAGGCTCAATGCTAATAACCAAGCTACAATTAGCAGCTATGAGTAGGGCCTATATCCCCGAGAATGAGAGAAAAGATTTTTATCTTTATGTAGATGAGTTTCAAACTTTTGCTACTGAATCATTTGCCGTTATTTTATCAGAGGCAAGGAAATATAAATTATCCCTAACTGTTGCCAACCAATACATCGCTCAGATGGATGAGACCGTCCGTGACGCCGTTTTTGGCAACGTTGGTACACTTATATCATTTCGCGTTGGAGCGACCGACGGAGCCTATCTAGAGAAAGAGTTTACTCCAGTGTTCATGCAAAATGATCTGATTAACCTTGATACAAGACATATTTATTTAAATATGCTTATAGATGGCATTACCTCCATACCCTTCAGCGCAATGACCCTAGAGTCACCATCTATATCAAATGACTTATCCTCGGTCATAAAGGCAATTTCGAGAGAAAAATATGCTTCATCAAAAGAAACAATCGAGACGGATATACGAAATTGGTACAACGTCGATTCTGTTATTGCTGGAGTTAATGCTAACGAAAAAGACAACCCAATTAAAAACAACAGTAAAGACGAAGTGCAAGTAAGGGAAGACGCTCCTAAAGACACTGGGAAACCCGCCATAAAGAAGTTTACACCAAACAATGATCTCAAAAAGGCTTTAGTCGAAGCTTTAAGGGAACAAACCCCCGAAAAAACCGAAAAATCTGTAGCACCAATTGTTGCTAGCCAACCCCCAGCTTTAGATAAGTCAAATCCCGTAGAAAAAATAGCCAGTAGTGCTCAGTCAGACAACAAAGTAAAGCCAGTACCAGCTGCGAAACAAGCTACTGATAATATTAATAAAGAATCTTTAAAGAATATATTAAGGAGCATATCAAGTCCCAACAGTAAAACCAAAGCTCAGCACGTCGAGCCAGAAAAAATAATTACACCGAACACTATATCTACAGTCAAATCCTACGATAGGGAAGTCACAAGCAAAGAGATTACTCCTGAAGAATTCAGGAATCTATCGGCGATTCACCCCCACGAAAAATTTACTATTAAAAAGTCTGATCCTGGCAAAGAGATCAAGCCAGGTGAAGTAGTTAAGTTTTAAAATATAATACATAACAATTACTTTCGTATTTATCACTAGGGTCAAGAGCCCTACTAAATAGAGTGGGGGCTGAGTGTTCTTACCTAGATGTTTTAATGTATATCCTTTTGTATTGTTGGTGTTCCCTCTGCCCTGGCTGTTGGAGTAATGTCGTACAATATATCTTCTGCGGCCTTTTTGAGTTATCAAATGCACGGGGTGATTGTCCATTTAATTATTATATATACGTCTCCTTTTTCGCTTTGCCAAAGTTTTTTTTCGTCTAGCGAGGCCGTCTCTTTTGGGTGGGTCCATCAAATATTTTTGAGAGTTTTCTTCCAGACATATACCATAATATTTTAATAAATATTTTCTTGTTATGGAGTAAAGCTTTAAATAGCTCAAGCAACATTATACTTATAATTATATTAATAAGTATTTAAAATAGAGCTCTGTTCCTCCTTAACCGTCTGCTTGGCTTACCATCGACAGCCAGAATAACTTTATCAATATTTATTATAAAAAACGGGGGATCACTCCCCCTTTAGAGATTGCCATATAGATAATTCTATTGTACTTATTTTTATTATAAAAAAGTACAGTCAGTCCTAGCTACTCCCCTGTTTTGAAGCCAATTCTTGAATCCGGTGCTTCTGCTTCTTCTATCTTACCGAATTGTTTTTCGTAATTTTTAATGTTTTCTTCTAGTGCCTTTTGGATCCTTTTCATGTGACCAGGGCTGGTAAATACTCGTGAGACCAGACTCCCCTGTGGTGGGAAGATGTTCAGAAATTCCAAGACAAATTCTTCCTTCGTGTGATTGACAGCCATAACATTAGCATACACTCCTTTTATAATATTATCATCTGCCCTAATTTGTATTTGCTGTTCTTCCATAGATGCTCCTTTTTAAAATACTTATTTATTAAATCTTAGGCTAAATTTTCTTTCTAAGCAACCAAATTACTATAGACCAAAATACTATATATATTAATTGTGCAATTTCCTTATAGACTATTTATAAAAAATCTTATTATCGAGACGCAAGTCGATATATACTAGGCCTTTCTTCTTTGGGTTTTTTTGAACCTCATTCAGTATTCTGCTTAGATTTATTAGTTGATTATGGACGGTTTTTGTAGTGTCAAAATATACATACCAAGTTGAATCTGAATATACCTTTACTTCATTAGTTGTATCGGTCACCTCAATTTTAGTGATTTTGTTATTCGTCTGCGCCATAAAATCTTTGCTCAGTTCTTCAATAAAACGACTAAAGTTTGCAGGGACTGGCTTTCTTCCTATTGCCGTCGGAACCATTTTTTGATCAATCACGACAGGCTTGTCGCTAAACTTATCCTCATAATCCCCCCAAATTAATCCTGTCCGATCAACTAAATATTTGTGATCTGAAACCTGCCAAACAAAAACAGGTGCTCTTTCATTTATTGTTATTTTTAAGTCATGGAAATATATTTTTTCAATTGCTACCTTCTCGACCCCTGGAAATTTTGCCAAATATTTATCCATCTTTTTTTTTGAAAATATGAAAATATTTCTGTTCAGAAATGATTTTTTTTGATAATCTGATATTTGTTTTTCAAATCTTTCTCGATCAAGATACTTGGTTTGGCTTATACTAATGTTCTTAATCTCAAATAGGGGTGAAAATATTAATATATACCCCAAGATATTGAACAGAATTAACGAGAGGATTATCAATAAAACTTTTTTGCTATTACGAGGCGAGACCTCCTGCTCTTTCGTCCTTGAATAGATTGATGGTTGCCTATAACCTCTATTCATACGAATGCGCTCCATCCTATTTTGGGTTTTTTTCATCTTCTTTTCGAGAATCATTTGCAACCTTGGAAATTTCTTCGGCTACTAATTTTGCGGCATCATTTTTGGCAAAAGAACTAATATGATTGGCTAGAGCCTCTAGCTCTTCCTTGTTTTCAAAAAGAAGCTCTAGCTGCCTTATTAATTTGGTTGGAGTTAAGTGTTCTTGGAACATCAATAAAGCTGCTCCGGCTTGAGATAAAATTTGAGCATTTACTATCTGATGGTTGTTTGCGGAGGTTGACAAAGGAATTAGGATTGTAGGCTTGGATAATGCTGCTAGCTCTGCGATAACATTATTCCCTGCCCGTGAGATAACTAAGTCGCTCGCAGAATAAGCATCTTTCAAATCCCCTGATAGAAAGTTGTAAAGATGGTAGTTTTTCTTGACAGTTGAGTCAATTTTTTGAGATTTATAAAGAAGCCAATCATAATCCCTCTCGCCTGAAACATGGATAACTTGATACTTAGACAATAATTTTGGCCAGGAATCAGCAATTAATTTATTGATAATGTATGATCCCTGACTCCCCCCAATAATCATGATCACAGGAACATTTTTATCTAAATCAAATTCTTTAATCGCCCTATCTCTGGAACCTTCCTTGATGTCGTCCCTAATCGGGTTCCCAGTATAAACCAAATTATCAAAATGATTTTCTTTGTAAGCATTTAAGGGGTAGGCTACACAAACTTTATCAGCATGTTTGGCTAACATTCTATTAGACATACCAAGTACGCTGTCAGATTCATGAATAACCAAGGGGTAGTCCAGAGAAATTGCCGCTTTCCCGACTGGTAGACTTACATATCCACCTTTCGTAAATATGACGTCTGGATCATACTCTTTGATTATTTTCTTTGCCTCTTGAATACCAGCTAGATACTTAAACATATCCTTTACATTTTTAAAAATAGTTGTTGGATCGACAAAGTTTAAAATTTGATTGTGATGGTATCGCCTAAACTTACCACAGGGAATTGACCGAAAATTTATTCCCGTCTGAGGTATTATTTTACTTTCCAGCCCGTCAGTGGAGCCTATGTACAATATTTCAATAGATGAGTCTCGTAACTGTAGCTCTTTAATTACGGCGAGAACCGGTGAGATATGACCACCAGTTCCACCCCCCGAAACGATTATTCGCATTCTTCTCCCCTTTCTGAGTGTGGCAACTAATATTAAGAAGGATACCACTAGCTAATAATAACATTATTATAGATGAACCACCGTAACTAATAAACGGCAAAGGAACTCCTGTTAAAGGCATTAGAGATAAAATAGCCAAAATATTAATAAATGCCTGCCCCGCTATCCAGATTGTTATACCGGTCGCAACCAATCGAGCAAAAATATCAGGTGTTTCGCGCACTATTTTAAAGCCCCTAATTGCAAAAACTACAAATAGCAGAATAACTCCAGTCGCCCCTATTAGGCCTGTCTCCTCTCCAATAATTGCATATATTGAATCTGTTGCCGACTCGGGCAAATAATTAAATTTCTGCCTAGATTTGCCAAAACCCAAACCAAAGATACCTCCAGAGCCGATAGCCAAAAGCGCCTGGTTTATTTGATATCCTTGGCCAGTGCTGTGTGCTTCTGGGTTCAGAAAAACCATAAATCTCTGCATCCGATATGGAGCACTTTTGATCAGATATCCAACAAATGCGACAAAGACGGCAAGCATCCCGATAACATGAGATCCTCTTGCCCCGGCAATAAAATATATTCCGCCTCCGATCAATGAGAGAATAACAGCCGTTCCCATGTCTGGTTCAAATATAACGAGGCCTCCCACTAAGGCTAGGATTATTAGGAAAGGCAATGTACTTGATACAAACCCTCTTACCTCTTTGCCCTTGTTTTCAAACCAAGAAGCTAGATAAAAAACAAAAGAAAGTTTTGCTAATTCCGATGGTTGAAATTGCATCCCAATATCAATCCAGCGCTTCGCACCATTCCTCATCACTCCTATCCCCGGAACATACACTAACACTAGACCAATAAGGCTTACTAGCAATAAAAATGGCGCCATTTTTTTCCAAAAGTGATAGTCAACTTTGTATCCAATTATAAATAATATAAGTCCGATTCCAACACTACGAAGTTGACGAAAAAAATAATCGTTTGGGTTGCCTACCTCATTCTGACTGAGCACTACTGTGGCGGAGGATATAACTATTAAGCCAACTATCAAAAGAAGGGCTAGAGTAATAGCCAAAATAAGGTCTGGAGATCCTTGCTTGTTCTTTATGTTTTGTTTTCTAGCGCTCCGAGACAAGGACATCTATAGTGTTCCCCTTCCGACTAGAGCTATTGCCACACCAACTACGGCCATCATTGCTCCTATTACCCAGAATCTCATAGTCACTTTGGTCTCAGGCCAACCTTTAGCCTCTAAATGATGATGGATCGGAGCCGAGAGAAAGACTTTTTTGCCATGCCTCAGTTTTTTCGATATTAACTGTATGATAACTGACAAGGTTTCCAGAACAAAAACCAGCCCAATCACAGGCAAAACTAGAACCGTATTCGTAAGTAAGGCAACCACGCCAAGTGTCGCACCCAATGCGACAGCACCAGTATCCCCCATGAAAAATCTAGCAGGAAAAATATTAAACCAGGTATAGGCTAAGGTTGCGCCCGCAATTGTCCCACAAAAAATTGACAGGCCGTAGTTTCCTTGGAAAAAAGCAATAATAGCATATGCTCCAAAAGCGGTTGAGAGCAAGCCTCCAGACAAACCGTCTAAACCATCAGTAATATTAACGGCGTTTGCGGTGGCCACAAAAACAAATATAAATAAAGGAATATAGAGCCAACCTATCGTCAAATCCCCCCAAGCAGGAATGTGGATGATATCCCAACCTAGTTTTGCATAAAACCACCAAGCTCCTATCGAAGCAAAAATCAACAGCCAGGTCATCTTTAAACGTGATCTCATCCCTGCTAGTCCTCCAGTAGACCTAATATTAATATAATCGTCGGCTAGGCCTAGAAAACCAACTGTAACTAGAGTAAATAGCGGTAACCAGGTTTGAGCACGATCGAAATTAAACAACACTGTAATCAAGGCGACCGATCCCCAGATTATTATCCCGGCCATTGTCGGTATATGGCGTTTGTGTTTTAGAGCATGCAATTTATGGTACACTGGAGCTTTTTCTTTCTCCCCACCAATCCAAGCTGTATCTCTAATCTTTTTCCACCACTGATATTTATAAGCAAAATAAGTAAATATTGGAGTGAAGGCCATCGCCAACAAAAATCCGATAAATGCAAAGGCGAATAATTCGATTAACATCGGTGTAACAATTTGTTCATTAATATAAATAGATGGGTCAGACATTTTTAGTCCTTTCTCTTAAAACATTTAATCTTTTTATCGTGCCAAAACTTCTCTTGCCGAACCAAGGTTTCGGCTGATTTTTCAGGTTCTGACATGATAATTTTAATCGCCTCTTCAGCGAATACTTTATTCTGTGATCCTTTAACTAGAATAATATCTCCTTTTTTGACCATCTTCTTCAGGGCCAAGCCTGCCTTGTATGGTGAGTCAAAGCTATAAACAGATTCCGTCTTGATTTCCCTTCTCGCCTCAGGAGCAATATATTTTTTTGCTATATCGCCGATAGTAAATAATATTTGGACAGTTGAACCAGCTTTTTGACCAACTCTTATGTGCCCATTTTTCTCATAATCCCCTAGCTCGTTCATATTGCCCAATACGGCTATCTTTCTACCCGGGAGCTGAGCCAAAACATCAAGAGCAGCAATCGTAGATTCTGGATTTGCATTATAGCTATCATCAATGATCAAAGAACCAGCCAAACCATTTATCAGATTCATCCTTCCCTTTTGGGATTCAAAGTTCTCAATTTTCTTAACCAGATCCCTGATATCATATCCCAGATATAGGCAAACGGCTACCGCCGCAAAAATTGAAGTAAGAAGTTGTGGCGCTATAACTTGGAGATTTATTGGATATTTTTCACCCTTCCAAAAGAGGTCCACAGATAAGCCGTCCAAGGATAGTTTAATATTTTCCCAATATAAATTTGCTTTTTTGTTTTTACCAATCCAAAAAATTTGACTCTTTGTCTTTGAGGTCATTCTTCTTATATATTCATTGTCATAATTCAAAACAGCCAGATCAGTACTTTTTAAATATCTTAAAATCTGACTTTTTTCTTCTGCTATTTGTTCGATCCCAGTAAAGTTTTCTGTATGGACCGGTAGAACTGACGTTATCACTGCGATATGAGGTTTAGCAAACGAGGTCAGATATTCTATATCACCAGGATGATCTGCGCCCATCTCTAGAACTATACGACTATACTGAGATTTTTCAAAAATCAACTTTCCTAGCATCTGGAAGATTATTCCCAACCAACCTTTAATACTATTGATATCCTCAGGGATTTTTTCTTGAAAGACTGATAGGGGCAAACCAATTTCTGTATTGTAGCCATCGGCCGGTATATAAACCTCTGAGCTTTTCAGCATTTGTCCAATGGCTGTCTTGACGGTTGTTTTACCTGCGCTGCCCGTAACGCCGATAACCTCAATTTTATTCTTCTTTAAATATAAGTATGTAAGAATTCGAAATTTATATACAATAATTTTTTTGAATGTTGCTTTCATTTATTTCACCTTTTCTGTTGGTGGTATCTGATAATATTTTAACAGATAATCCAGCATTTTACCGACAATTGGAGCCGCCGAACTTTCAGCCCAGGGAATCCCTTTGGGTTCATCAATTTTTGCCAAAACAACAAATTTCGGTTCATCTGCCGGTGCAAAACCAATAAACGTGCCAATATTTTTACTTGCCTCGTATCCACCACCTTCTTTTTTTGGAACCTGTGCAGTTCCAGTTTTGCCTGCCACTTTATAGCCAGCCACTTTTGCTTGATACCCATGGCCATTCTCGACCACAGAGACCATCATTTTGGTCATATCCTGGGCTGCTTTTTCAGAGATTACTCTCCGAACTCCCTTTGGCTGGGTTTGATCATTTCTTTTTTTGTTATCAGTAATCTTTTCGACCACGTAGGGCTTCATCATCTTTCCACCGTTCGCTATGACAGCAAAACTGTTTAACATCTGAAGCGGAGTCGAGGAAATACTTTGGCCAAAACTCATAGTTGCATAGCCGTGGTCATTAAGTTCTTTTGGGTCATAGACCCTACCCGAAACCTCTCCGGGTAACTCTATACCGGATAGTTCTCCGAATCCAAATTTACGAACATAGTCATAAAAAAGGTCTTTCCCCAGCTTTTGTTGCACCCAGGTCGAACCAGTATTAAGAGAATTCTCTAAAACATAAGTCATTGTACACATACCATGAGCTTTTTTGTCAGAGTTCATGATCTTATATCCATTTAGATTAATGCTACCTGTATCCTCAAACTTTGTTTCCGGGAGTATCTTGTTTGCATCAAGCCCAGACGCCAGAGTGATAACTTTAAAGACTGATCCTGGCTCATACGTATCTACGACGGCTTTATTCTTAAAAACTGCATAATTATCTTGCTTTATCTTGTCATACTTATTTGGATCAAAAACTGGGTTGTTTGCCATGGCTAGAATTGCCCCAGTTGCAGGATCTATTACTATTACTTGGCCCCCAGCGGCTCCAAATTTATTGACCGACTCGCTTAGTTGTTTTTCGGCCTCACCTTGGATGTATCTGTCTATAGTTAAGTAAAGATCTTCTCCATCCACTGGGGCCTTCGATACATTGTTGCCAAAAGCTATTTTAATGCCCTTATCGTCAGCCTCTTGCTTCAGCGTTCCAGGAGTACCGTTTAGTTCATCATTAAAGTATTCCTCTAAGCCATAGTTCCCTACTTGTTCAGCGTTAACAAAGCCCAATAGAGATGATGCTAGGCTGCCTTCCGGATAATATCGCCAATGCTCATCAGAAAGACCCACCCCTTTTAGTTTTTTTTTGGCTATCTTATCCGCTTCTTCCTTGCTCAATCTGTGTTTTATCGCTACATATTGAGTTTTTTGTGATAACTTCTCGCTAATGTCTTTCTTGTCCATACTCAGTGTCTCTGCCAAGAAATTGACAGCTTCTTCCTTTTTTTCAACCTTTGGTGGCTCAGCGAAAACGAGACTAAGTGTTTGATTGGTAGCTAAAAGATAGGGAGTATTTCCTAAGGAATCTTTGGCAAATATTTTCCCTCTTTTCGCTGGTATCGTATCTTTTATCCAATGTTGTACTGAAGCAATTTTGGTGTAATAGCTATGGCGCACAATTTGTAGGTGAACCAATCGACCAACGATTAGGAAGAAAAAAAGCACAAAAATAACCAAAACAAATGGAACTCGTTGCTTTTGAATAACTGCATTATGGTAGCTTCTCATAAATAATCACCTCAGCCGAACTGGTTAATTATACCCTATCCCGATTTTACTTTAAAGCAATAGTGGCTGGGGCGGTGATATAGTTAATTTTTTTTACTGGAACCATACCAGAATCTTTGAGACCTTTTTCTATTTCTTGAATCGATTGGAGCCTCGATGATTCTATCTCTAAGCGCTCTTTTTCTTCCATAAGTTGCTGCCTTTCACTTTCTAGCTTTGCAATATCGTAACCCCTGACAGCCATTTTGTTAGATTGGGAAAGATAAAGGAGGCCGCCGACTAATATCAGCAGCAATATCATGCCAATAATACCAAACCTACCAAACCGAAATTGTGGTCGGTAGCTACGATTATATTTTCTTCTCTTGGTTCGATCCCTCATCTTTCCCTCTCCTCCTTTTGTTTTTGTTTTCACCCTCCCTTAAGGCTACTTGCATTTTATATTTTTTCGGCGACCCTTAGCCTTGCACTCCGGCTTCTAGGATTATTATCAATTTCAGCTTGAGTCGCTTGGATAACTTTTTTGTTTATTATTTTAAGTTTCGCTTTTTCACCACAGACGCACTTTGGAAAATTTGGCGGACATTGGCACGGATTTGTTTCTCTTTTAAAATAATTTGCTACGATATAATCTTCTCTTGAATGAAATGTGATTATTGCTATTCTCGATCCTGGCGCCATGACCTCAATCGCCTTTGGCAAAAACTCTTCTAACCTCTGTAATTCTTGATTAACTTCCATTCTGATAGCTTGGAATGTTCTCGTTGCAGGCTGTGTTTTTTTTGGCCAAAATCTTTTTGGAATGCTTGCTTCCACTATTTCTGTCAGTTGAGTGGTTGTTTCTATTTCTTTGCTCAATCTGGCTTGGCAAATTTCTTTAGCAATCCTTGAAGCAAATTTTTCATCAGAATTGTGTTTAAGTATTTGCTTTAGTGTATTTTCTGAATACTTATTCACAACTTCCCTAGCTGTTAAAGATTGGCGTTGATCCATCCTCATGTCGAGGATTGATTGACCTTTGAACGAAAACCCTCGTTCAATTTTGTCAAGCTGGATAGATGAAACTCCCAGATCGATTAATATCCCGCCGTTTATGACAACTCCTTCTACTGCTTTAGCTATTTCGCTAAAATTGCTATGGAATGGTTTGAAGCGCTTGCCAAAGGTTTCTAGCTTTGTTCTTGCGCCATTTAGAGCCTCCTCGTCCTGATCTATCCCGACTACGATGCCGTTGGGTCCAGTTTGCCCCAAAAGGGCGTCAGAGTGTCCCCCAAGGCCAACAGTAGCATCGACAAAGTTTTGGTCGCTCTGCGGCGATAACTCTTTTATCACTTCTTGTAAAAGAACTGGTATATGTCTATCTTTCATCTTTCTCCTCGAGCAAATAGCTAGCAGTCAGATGGCCTCTAGGGCCTTTTGCAAATCCAAAGTTTTATTTTGGTTTTTCTGGCGTCGCCAGAGTCAATAATCTGTGGAGATATAATTTAGTTGGGCTAAATTTGAGGTGGATGTTTGTTCTAATAAGGTGCTCGCTGGCTGCTAGCTACCTACTCAAGCTATTTGCTTTTACAAAACTTATATACCTAATTCTTCAGCGATTCCGACGCTGTCTTTTTCAATGTTCGATCTATATTCTTCCCAGACTTTCGTTGACCAAATTTCTACATGGTCGCCTAAGCCTGTAACGATAACTTGATTTTTGATACCAGCATATTGTCGTAAAGTTGCCGGTAAAACTACTCTCCCCTGCTTATCAATCTCTACATTAAAAGCACCAGACAAAATAAAGCGCGCATAGGCTCTCGATTTACTTTGTGTCTGGGGCAAATTAACCAATTTTTCGGATTGCTTATCCCAGGCCTCTTCTGGATACAAAGAAAGACAATTGTCCAAACCCTTTGTCACAATCGCGCCACTGGCCAGGCGACCTCGAAACTTGACTGGGACAGCTAGTCTTCCTTTTTCATCTATGTTGTGTATGTATTCGCCTATAAACATCTTTTCCTTTGTAGTGAGGTTGTGTTAATCTATCCTCTAATATCCCCACTTATCCCCACTTTCTTCCACTTGAAACCATTATATACCACACGTCTCCACTTTGTCTATAATATTTTCTATATTTAAAGCAAAAAAGTAGTATACAAATAATAATGGCTCTATTGAGCCATTATTTAAGGAGATATTAATTTACTAGTTCTGAGGTGGCTTGGTTATCCACAATTTATGTTTCTAACCTACTCTTTTTAACCGTTTCGAGCCTCATCTTGCCTTTTATTTCTCTCTTCGATGATCTCGTTCATGCCATCTTGTGTTTTAGCTATAGATTCATTTGTTTTGTCTCTTTCTTCACTGTGTCCGAAAAATTGCGGTACATATTCTGTGCCAACCGCCTTTTCCGCTACATCAAAGCTCTCAATTTGGTTAACGCCCCTGCTATCTGTAATAGTTTTTTGTGCTGTATTTGCATATTCACCTGCTGCATCAAGCGTCTCTTCCTTGGCTACTTTCTTAATATATGCGTAACCTCCACTTAATTCACCGAGGCCAGCTTTATCTCCCTTTTTAACTTTTTCAAGCGCATCATAGTCCGCATTCTCTTCCTCTGCATGAGCCTGAATCGCCGCTGTGTTTTCGGCTCTGCCGTAATCAGAACCTTCCTCAGTAACTAATTGCTCCCTACCTTTTGCCTTAAAATTTGCTGACTCTTCTGGTGTTAGGCCACCTTGCTCTACTCCCATTTTCTACTCCTTAATTATTAAATTTTTATAATACTAGATTACTTCTCCTCAAGCTCTCTGTCAAATCATTGTTAGCGTCCATAACATATTGGACTTTTGGGTGTTAGTTATAAAGTTATCGATAAAGTATTTAAGGGGCGGTATTTTCTGAAGAGATTTATGTGGTCTAATCGTATTGTACCATAGAAGATATTCCATTAGATTATGGTTAAAGTTATTAATATCTTCTAGCTCAGATAGATGCCAGGAAACATATTGTTCTTGGATTGTTCGGTTGAATCTCTCAATATAAGCATTTGATTTAGGCCTTCTTGGATAATTAAAGAATTGAGTAATATCTTCATCTTCAAGGTATTCTCTGAAGCATTGATGAAACTCACTCCCATTGTCTGTCTGAACTCTTCTAATGGGGAAAGGAGCTACTTCTCTTAGCTTGGTCATAAAATCTCGAGCAGAAAGAGATGAATGGTTATTGTAGGCCAGAGCAAAGGCAAAGCGGCTCTTAACGTCTATGGCTGTGACAAGATATCGCTTAAGACCATTAGTAAAGATAACAATTGAATCAATCTGGACTAGATCTCCCGGATAGGCCGGGGTGTATCCTTTTCTTCTTAGTTTCTTCTTCTTTTGTACTAGTCTTTCCTTGAAGCTCTCTGATTTAGCATAATACGATAATTTATTAGTTATTGGGATTAAAGAGTGCTCCTTTAAATCCTTAACGATCCGACCAATGGTTGATTCAGAGATAAGGGGTAGCCCTTCTTTATCACAATAATGATCAAGCTCAGCTTTGATGGTTTCTTTACCAACGCCAGGATGAACTAAGCGATAATCTTTAATAAAGTGATTGATGCTAGGGCTAATCAGACTTTGACGAAAATGTTTTGGTTTTGTCTTTTTTGGTGCAAGGGCTGAGAGTCTTCCCCCATCTTCTTTAAGGTTCTTCTTCCAGAGAAAGAGAGTAGAGCGGCTTTTATTAAAAGCTCTTCTTGTCGCTGTTGCTCCAAACTCATCAAAGAACTCTAATATCCTTAATCTTTCTTCAATGATTTTCTTATCCGGATGAGTACTAATGTTTGATATGTAATTCATGAAGCGAGTATACCCGCTTCTAAAGTAACTATCTATGTAGATTTGTTGCATGATGACTCCTTAGTGGAGTCCAATATGTGTTTGAACTTTTGCAATCATAAAAACACCTCAAAAATAAGGTGTTTTTATGGCAGTGTTTATTATATCTATTGAATTTTGATGCTAGGGCCCATAGAGGTGGTCAAATAGATACTCTTTATATATGTTCCCTTGACTCCACTGGGACGTACTTTCGTAATTGTATTTACTAGTTCGTCATAATTCATTTTTAGATCAGCTTCACTAAATGAAACTCGTCCTATGACGGTGTGGACAATTCCACTTTTATCAACTCTATATTCAATCATTCCACCTTTTAGATCCTTGATGACTTTACCGATATCGTTTGTGACTGTGCCAACCTTAGGATTAGGCATAAGGCCTTTGGTCCCAAGAATCTTCCCAATCTTACCTAGTGAAGGCATCATATCAGGTGTAGCCACTACGACTTCAAAGTCGAGCCAACCCTTTTCTATCTTTGCTATTATCTCAGCCCCACCTACGGAGTCAGCACCTGCATCTTTGGCTTCCTTCTCTTTTTCTGGACTGACGATAGCACAAACTTTTTTGGTCTTGCCTGTCCCTGCTGGCAAAACTAGGCTGCCCCGAACTTGTTGATCAGCATTAGCAGGATCGACATTCAGACGGATATGTATCTCTACAGCAGAATCAAATTTGACGATCGAGGTTAACTTGGTTAACTTAATTCCCTCTTCTGGTGAATAAACCTTATCTTTTTCAACTTGCTCAACCGCCATTCGATATTTTTTAGAATGTTTCTTTTCACTGTTTTTGAGTTTGTTCTTTTGAGTTTTTTTCGTTTTCTCGTCAGACTTTGAAGCTTCTGCTTTTTTCTCTCTTTTTTTGGATGCGGTCTTTTCGTCTTGTTTTAAGTCAGCTTTCACTTCCGCCTGGGTTACTTCTTCGGCAGCGGCCTTCTTGCTTTCCTTAGTCGTTGTTTTTTTCTTTGTTGTTTTTTTATCTGCCATCTTTTCTCCTTTGTGGTTCTAGCGGTCAATAACCTCCCACATTGTTATATTAAACTTTCAATCTTTGTCTGTTATTTTTCTACTTCTATGCCCATCGATCTAGCCGTGCCAGCAATCACTTTTTCTGCTTGTTCTATAGAGTTTGCATTTAAATCTTCCATTTTTGCTTCAGCCACATTTCTAAGCTGTTGTTTAGTTAGCTTACCAACTTTTTCCTTTTTTACTGATCCTGAGCCTTTGGCTAAACCTAGTTCTTTTTTAATTAGTTCAGCCGCTGGAGATTGTTTCATAATAAAATCAAATGACCTGTCCTCGTAGATAGTAATCACACACGGAATTACAGTTCCCATCTTGTCTCGTGTTTTTTCATTGAAAGCATTACAAAAATCCATAATATTAATACCTGTCGGCCCTAGAGCAGTTCCAATAGGAGGCGCTGGGTTTGCTTGCCCGGCCTGAACTTGTACTTTTACCTTCTTTAAAATCTTTTTTGCCATATGATTCCTTTCGTCACAGCTTTTGACCATTAGCTATTCGCTTTTGGCAAACGACTAACGCAAATAAGCTTTTATATTTTCTTAACTTGTAGTGAGTCCAGCTCCACTGGTGTCTCGCGGCCAAACATATTGACCATAACCCTAATCTTACCCTTTTCTTGATCGACATGATCAACGGCTCCATCAAAACCTTTAAATGGCCCATCGGTGATATTGACTAAATCGCTTGGATCCAAGTCTATCTTGTATTTGGGCTCTTCTAAGCCCATTCTCTTTTGTAGAGTCATGACTTCTCCCTCGCTCATCGGAATCGGCGTAGTCCCTGAGCCAACAAATCCAGTTACCTGAGGAGTATTTCTAACTACGTACCAACTTTCATCTGTGACCACCATATCAACCATCACGTAACCAGGAAAAATTCTTTTTTCAACGGTTCGTCTTCGGCCATTTCGGATTTCAATCGTTTTTTCTTTCGGCACGATACAATCAAAGATCTTATCCTCCATATGTAAGGTTTTAATCCTCTGTTTTAAGTTTTCGGTTACTCTCTCTTCGTATCCTGAATATGTATGAATTACATACCATTGACGACCTTCACTGCGTTGTTTTGCCATTTATCTCTCCTATTTTTTCAAAGTCAGAAACCAAGTCAATAATTTGCTATAGAAATAATCATAAAACCCTAGAAAAATACCAACCACAATTACTAAAATAATTACAGTAACCGTAATGTTTATTACATGCTTTCGAGTCGGCCAGACTACTTTTGTTAGTTCGTCTTTAGACTCTTTGAAATACCTAAAAGCTTTTTTTATTCTTTTCATTTTTTCTGGTTTTTTAAAAAAGCCTCGCGGCTTTTCTTTAAAAATAATAGCTGATATAAGCTTAAATGTCAATAATATTTTAATCTGTTTGGTCTATTTTTGCCAAATTTTGCATATCTCCAATTTCATGTCTTGGGTGAGATACATAGGTTACACATCTGATAGAATATTAGAACAATATTTTATGAGTGAGGCACTATGCAAAACAGTGGCTGTTATTTCAAGCCCAAACCAATAATA
>Ga0194039_1000474_pt1 | contig 24380 bp, 26 predicted proteins | sample JunL228m_MetaG_FD_148679 | JGI IMG/M metagenome (GOLD analysis project Ga0194039, IMG submission 148679) | Anoxic zone freshwater microbial communities from boreal shield lake in IISD Experimental Lakes Area, Ontario, Canada - Jun2016-L227-8m | ecosystem: Environmental > Aquatic > Freshwater >... | reverse complement strand
ACCCCCCCGGGGGCAGCCGACCGTTCGCCAGCCGGATTCTCGGTTAGCATCGTCTCCGACCGAGTAGTAATCCCACCGAGCGAGACCGAGCCCACAGACCGTGACCGAAAGATTCGACCTGGTGATTGCCGGCGGCGGCCCGTCGGGGTCGGCGGCCGCCTGGCAGGCCGCACAGACCGGCGCCAAAGTGGTGGTTCTCGACAAGGCGGTGTTCCCCCGCGATAAACCCTGCGGAGACGGTCTGACCGCACGGGCGGTGGGCTACCTGCAGAAAATGGGCCTGGCCGACGAGGTCGCCGAGTTCCACCGGATCAATCGGGTGACGGTGTACAGCCCGTCGCGCTGGGAACTGTCCTTCCCCAAACGTCCCGGTATGCCCGACCACGGCCACACCGCGAGCCGCACCGAACTCGACATGCTGCTCCTCAAGCACGCCGAATCCGCCGGCGCCGTCGTCCGCGAGGGCGCCGAGGTCACCGGACCCATCCTCGACGAACGCGGTCGGGTCACCGGCGTGACGCTCAAGAGCGGCGAACAGGTTCACGGCGACGCTGTAATCGCGGCCGACGGCGCGTACTCCCCCGTCAAGCGGGCACTCAAGATCGACTCGGAGTTCAACGGCTACGCGGCGGTGGCGATCCGCTCGGAGATGGATGCCGTACGGCCCGACTCCGACAGTTTCGACATCTACCTCAAGTTGCAATTCCAGGGCGATCAACTGCCCGGGTACGGCTGGGTGTTTCCGATGGGCGGAGGCCGAGTCAACGTAGGCCTGGGGTACGTCACCAGCTACAAGGACTGGCAGTCGATCAACGCCACCGGATTTCTCGGCGACTTCCTGCGCACGCTTCCGCGCGAGTGGGAACTACCGGCCATCGAAGAACTCAAGAAGAACAAGAGCGTGCGGGCCTGGCGGTTGCCGATGGGGTTCACCGCGTGGCCGCCGTGGCGTCCGGGTGTGCTGTTCACCGGCGACTCGCTGGGTGCGGGCAAACCGGCCTCCGGGGCGGGCATCTCCAAGGCCCTGGAATCGGGGCTGGCCGCCGGTGAGTGCGCGATAGCCGCGCTCGAGAATGGCGGCCCCGATGATTTCACCAACTACGCGAATCGGATGGAAGCCGCGTGGGGCAAGGAGTACCGGCGCGGCCGCTACATGCACAAACTGATCGGCTACCCGCTAGCCGCCAATGTGGGCATCAAGCTGCTCGACAATGCGCGTATCCGCGACACGATCCTCAAGGCCGCCTACCGCAGAGCCGAAGGGCCGCAACACAAGTTCTGAGTCCGCAGCACGCTACCTAGCCTTCAATGAAAGCCATCATGTCCGAGGATCAGATCGCAGACGTTCCACCCAATCACCTCTCCATTGATCAGCAGAGCCCTTTTTTCAGCGAAGAGGCGCTGCGCCGCGGCGTGGGCATCCGCTTTAACGGCGTCGAGAAAACCAATGTTTACGAGTACAACGTGGCCGAAGGTTGGGTGCGCGTTGAAGTCCCCACCGCGAAGGATCGCCGCGGAAATCCGATGGTTGTCAAGCTCAGCGGCACAGTTGAACCTTATTTCCGCCTCGCGGAATAGCAGACGGGATTGCTAGCCTCTTCTCATGCCACGAAAACTCAGTGACGAACAAATTGAGGCGTATCTCGATAGCCGTCCGGGCTGGGCGATCCTGAGCACCATCGACAACGATGGATTCCCGCACAGCGTGCCGCTGGGATACTTTCGCCTTGGCCGCGACATCGTCATGGGTGTGCGAGATGGGACGCACAAAGTTGCCAACGTCGAAAGCAACCCGAACGTGAGTGTCCTGCTCGAAGACGGCTCCAGCATGGCGGATATTCGGGGAGTGATGTTGCAAGGTCACGCCCGCATCGTTCGCGAAACAACCGAAGCACTTCAGCTCGCGCGGGAAGGTGCCCGGGCACGGGGCGTGCCAGAGTCCGAATGGCCTACCGAACCCAGACCGGGCGCCGCCTACATCCGCATGACACCCGTGAGAACACGGTCTTGGGACTACGGAAGCCCCACGCCTGACGAGGCGTAGCTTCGCCGGCCAGCTCCGCAATACACTCGTGCTCATGAAGGCGATCTGGAGTGGCACCGTGCTGGCTGAGTCCGATGCGACTGTGGTGGTCGAAGGCAACCACTATTTTCCGCCGGATTCGCTCAATCGCGAGTACTTCACCTCAACCTCGACCCACACCACCTGCTCGTGGAAGGGAACCGCTGACTATTTTTCGATCACCGTCGGTGGCGCGACCAACAACGACGCCGCGTGGACGTACCCGCAACCAAAGCCGGCGGCCAAGGACATCGCCGGCTATGTGGCCTTTTGGCGCGGCGTGACCGTGTCGGAGGATTAGGGGTTCACCGCAGGCTCATCGACGGCTGAGCGCGCTCACGCGTTACCCGCGCCCGGCCCGGCCGGGCTTGCGGGCTACCTTCCCCGCGGCGGGGCGCGCGGCCTGCTTGGCGAGGGTCTTCTCCCGGGCGGTGCGCTTTGGCGCGGTCTGGGCCTGCCCGCGCGACGAGCCTGGTTTGCGGCCCCGCACAATCCCGATGAACTCCTCGACCGCCGCCGATTGCGGCCCTTCCGGGAAAGCAAGGGCGACAGCGCACGCCGGCGCGCCGGCGATCGGGCGATACGTGAGGCCTCTGCGGTGATACAGCCGGGCCAACGATTGCGGCACGATCAGCACCCCAACCCCTGCTGCGACGAGTTCTGTTGCGGCCAGGGTCGTTGTGGGTCGGTGATCGGTCGGGACGCCGGGAGTGTTCACCCAGGCGACGACGTCGTCGAGTGGCAGCAGCAATGGCTCGTCATCAAGATCCGCGGAGGTGACTTCGTCGGCCGCACTGAGAAGGTGATCGGTAGGCACCACAACGACCGTCGCCTCCTCGTACAGAGGGATGACAGCCAACCCGGATGTGTCGGTCGGCAGCCGGAGCAATGCCACATCGACGTTGCCGGCCTTCACGTGCTCAGCCGCCGTCGCCGCGGACACGGCATGCAGCTTCAGCGGAGCCTCGCGGTGGCGCTCCGCCCAGATCCGCGCCCACTTCGCGGGTGTCCCGCCGGGGACATACCCGAGGGTGAGCGAGGACGGGGTCACCGGATCAGGCTACCGCCGGGCCGCGTCGATAAGCTCGAGCCATGAGCAGGCCGAAAACGCAGTCCATGAAGCCCGCCACGGCGGCCAAGAAGCTGGACGTGTACCTGCCCGCAACCCCCGCGGAGTTCCGGGAGAACGCGATCACGCGCGACGAGTTGACAGCTCTGGTGGCCGACCCGCCCCAGTGGCTCAAGGAGCTCCGCAAGAATGGGCCGCACCCGAAGAACCTCGTCGCTGCCAAGCTTGGTGTCTCGATCGCGGGCCTGAGCCGCGGCGGCATCACCGAAGCACTGACCTCCGTTCGAATCGATGCGTTGCTGGCGGAAAACCCGGAGTGGCTGACCAGCGAGCGCGCGAAGTACCAAGACGTGCTGGCCGAGCAACGACGCCTGAAGGGGCTGCGGGCGACGAAGCCCTAGTCGTGCCCGGATCCGGATGACTAGTCTCAAACCCTGCTGGCCCAGCGGTACGACAGCCGGGCCGCGACGAAGAGGTTCTGTCCAGGAGAGGGTGCACCCGGAATGAGATCCGCCTTCAGAGTGGTCGCGCGAGGGCTCATCGCCGCCATGTTCCTCGGCCTGATGCTGGTCGGGCTGGAAGCGGGATCCGCGACCCGCGGAACCGCATCGGCCACGCCAACGCCGGGTCCGCAGCCCACCCCGGAGCAGGTGACCGTGGGGGTCTATGTCCAAAACGTCCAGGCTGTCGACCTCAGCACCAATAGCTTCTCTGCCGACTTCTACATCTGGCTGCGATGGCGAAATCCCGACCTCGACGCGCCAGCCGGCGTCGAGGTCCAGAACGTGTTCGAGAACTGGGCGCTAACCAAGACCGAGGTCTACCCGGAACCGCGAAAACAACCCGACGGCTCACTGGTCTGGCTTGGGCGCTATCAGGGGAATTTCAATTCTCCGCTATCGGTGTCGGACTATCCCTTCCAGAACCAGACCCTGCGCTTCGTGTTCGAGGAAGCCATCTTGAATATCGACCAGCTCGTCTACGTACCAGACAAAGACCCGATCACGGTCAACCCGGACATCACGCTGGCGGGTTACAACTTCGGGAAGCCCAGCATCGCCTTCGACAGCCACACCTACCCGACGTCGTTCGGGGATGTCGAATCCGCCCCCCACGACCGCACCTACACCCGGGTTGTCGTAGAGATACCGGTGACGTCTCCGGTGACGTCGGGCATCTTCAAAACCCTCCTGCCATTGCTGATCGTGCTCATCGCGGCGGCGCTCGGGGTGATCATCCCCGCTTCCTACGTCGACTCCAAGGTCAACGTGCCGATCACCGCCTTGATCGCGCTGGTAGCAATGCAATTCGGAGTGTCCTCAGCGCTGCCCGAGGTCGGCTATCTGCCGATGATCGACCTGATCTACCTACTCGCCTACACCGCCGTGACCGCGATGCTCGGCAGCGCGGTCATCGGCGCCTGGAGACTCAAGCAACAGGGCGAGGACGCCGCGATGAGCCTCGAGCGCCGATCTACGCTATGGATCAGCGTGGCGTTCGTGGCGTGCTTCGCCGCGGCCGTGCTGTTCTACTCGCTGACCGCATAGCCCGGGTAGAACGAACCCCTACAGCATGCAGGAGACGCAGCCCTCGACTTCGGTTCCCTCCAGCGCCAACTGACGCAGCCGGATGTAGTACAGCGTCTTGATGCCCTTGCGCCAGGCGTAGATCTGCGCCTTGTTGACCTCGCGGGTATCGATGGTGTCCTTGAAGAACAGCGTCAGGCTCAACCCCTGGTCCACGTGCTGGGTGGCCGCGGCGTAGGTGTCGATGATCTTCTCGTAGCCGATCTCATAGGCGTCCTGGTAGTACTCCAGGTTGTCATTCGTCATATACGGCGCCGGGTAGTAGACGCGGCCGATCTTGCCTTCCTTGCGGATCTCGACCTTGCTCGCCACCGGGTGAATCGAACTCGTCGAGTGGTTGATATAGGAGATCGAGCCGGTCGGCGGAACCGCCTGCAGATTCTGGTTGTAGATCCCGTTGCGCTGCACCGACTCCTTGAGCCGGACCCAATCTTCCTGCGCCGGAATACGAATACCGGCATCGGCAAACAGCTGACGCACCTTCTCGGTCTGCGGCTCCCACACGCCGTCGGTGTACTTGTCGAAGAACTCACCGCTGGCGTACTTGGACTTCTCGAAGCCGGCGAACGTCGAGCCGCGCTCGATCGCGATCCTGTTCGATGCCCGCAGTGCGTGATACAGCACCGTGTAGAAGTAGATATTGGTGAAGTCGATGCCCTCTTCGGAACCGTAGAAGATCCGTTCCCGGGCGAGGTATCCGTGCAGGTTCATCTGACCGAGGCCGATCGCGTGGGCCTGGCTGTTGCCGTTCTCGATCGACGGCACCGAGGTGATGTGGGTCTGATCGCTGACCGCCGTCAGCGCCCGGATGGCAACCTCGATGGTTTGAGCGAAGTCCGGCGAGTCCATGGCCTTGGCGATGTTCAGCGAGCCGAGGTTGCACGAGATGTCCCGGCCCACTTCGGCATACGACAGGTCGTCGTTGAACCGTGACGGTGTGGACACCTGCAGGATCTCCGAGCACAGGTTGGAGTGGGTGATCTTGCCGTCGATGGGGTTGGCCCGGTTCACCGTGTCCTCGAACATGATGTACGGGTAACCCGACTCGAACTGGAGCTCGGCCAACGTCTGGAAGAACTCGCGGGCTTTGATCTTGGTCTTGCGGATCCGCGCGTCATCGACCATCTCGTAGTACTTCTCGGTGACCGAGATGTCGGCGAACGCCACCCCGTAGACGCGCTCGACGTCGTACGGCGAGAACAGGTACATATCCTCGTTCTTCTTGGCCAGCTCGAAGGTGATATCCGTGATCACCACACCCAAAGACAGTGTCTTGATCCGGATCTTCTCGTCGGCGTTCTCGCGCTTGGTGTCCAGGAAGCGGTAGATATCGGGGTGATGGGCATGCAGGTAGACCGCGCCGGCACCCTGACGCGCACCCAACTGGTTGGCGTAGGAGAACGAATCCTCCAGCAGCTTCATGATCGGGATGACGCCCGAGCTCTGGTTCTCGATGTTCTTGATCGGGGCGCCGTGCTCGCGAATGTTGCTGAGCAGCAACGCAACTCCGCCGCCACGCTTGGACAGCTGCAGTGCGGAGTTGATCGAGCGCCCGATCGACTCCATGTTGTCCTCGATGCGCAACAGGAAGCAGCTCACCGGCTCGCCGCGCTGTTTCTTACCGGAATTGAGAAACGTCGGCGTGGCCGGCTGGAACCGTCCGTCGATGATCTCGTCAACGAGTTGTTCGGCCAACGTGGTGTCGCCCGCGGCCAGCGTCAGCGCGACCATCACGACGCGATCTTCGAAACGCTCCAGATAGCGCTTACCGTCGAAGGTCTTGAGCGTGTAGGACGTGTAGTACTTGAACGCTCCCACAAAGGTCGGGAACCGGAACTTCTTGGCGTAGGCGCGGTCGGTCAGCGTCTTGACGAAGTTGCGGGAGTACTGGTCGAGGACCTCACGCTCGTAATAGTTCTCGCGCAGAAGATAGTCGATCTTCTCGTCCTGGTTGTGGAAGAAGACGGTGTTCTGATTCACGTGCTCCAGGAAGTACTGCCGTGCGGCAAGCACATCCTTGTCGAACTGGATCTCACCGTTGGGCCCATACAGATTGAGCATCGCATTGAGCGCGTGGTAGTCCATCTCGCCGGGCAGCGTATGCGCCGCCGTCGAGGTGGTTACAGGCTCTGTAGCTGTGACCGTTGGTGACACGTGCCTTCCCTTTCTTGAAAACTTTCGGACTTCCAGAAGTCGTTCAGTCCCGCGCGGACGGCTTCCACGTCATCGACGGTTCCCATGAGTTCGAATCGGTACAGAAACGGCACTTTGCACTTACGCGAGACGACATCGCCCGCGTAGCAGAACTCAGCGCCGAAGTTGGTGTTGCCAGCCGCGATCACGCCGCGGAGCAGCAACCGGTTGTGCTCGTTGTTCAGAAATGCGATGACCTGCTTGGGCACATAGGACCCTGCCTCCGGGTCGGGACCTTCTGCCCGGCCACCGCCGTAGGTGGGCAGGATCAGGACATAGGGTTCCTCGACCTCGATGGCGCCGCGCAGCGGAATCCGGATGGACGGCATACCGAGCTTTTCTACGAACCGGTGGGTGTTCTCCGAGACGCTGGAGAAATACACCACCCTTACCGGGGCGCCCTCAGAGAGGCCGCCGTCGAGCTTCATCGGTCGAGTGCCTGGCTGCTAGGCGCTGACCGAGGTCGCCGACTGGTCGGCTTCAAAGAAATCGGACACGGCCGCGATGGCCCTGATCCGGTCGGGACGGAACCCCGACCAGTGCTCGCCGCCGGCGACCACCACGGGCGCCTGCAGGTAACCGAGAGCCATCACATAGTCCCGGGCCTCGGAAACCTCGGTGATGTCCACGATCTCGTAGTCCAGGCCCTGCTTATCGAGTGCCTTGTAGGTGGCATTGCACTGAACACAGGCCGGCTTGGTGTAGACGGTGATTGTCATCTCAGTGAAGCTCCTCGGCGAAGGCGGTCAAATGACCAGACGGACAGGTATCTCGATGGTTCCGGCTGACCTGCGATTGCGGGTCTTCCAGCGCTCCGAACACTACACCTAGTGGGTGACAATGCGTAGAGGTACAAGATGTTCCGAATAACAATTGTGAAACTCCCAGGTCGTAAGCCGCACACCGGTCCGGCTTCCGGCGTGTCGCACGTCACAACACGCCAACGCCCCTAGGTCTACCACCGGCCACCGACGCCCCACCGGGGGCAGGTTCGTGCGTTATTCCGGCGGCAGCGAGTTCGCGCCCCGCGGCCGCAACGCCCGGGTGAAGGCGACGTTGACCCGGGTCATTGCGTAGCTGTACGGCAGCCACGCGAAACGCTTAAAGGCATAGAGCGCCCTGATATCGGCCGAGGTATAGATCAGGAAACGGTTCTTGGTAATTCCCGCCAGCATCTTGTCGGCCACCTTCTCCGCCGAGATGGCATGACCGCTGAACCGACTTACCAGCCGTTGCACCCTGGGGTGGTCGCGATCGACGCCGACGATTTGCACGGTGTCGACCAGTGGGGTGTTGACCGCGCCCGGCACCACCAGCGAGACACCGATACGGTGGCGGGCCAGATCGAAGCGCAGCACCTCGGACAGCCCGCGCAGGCCGTACTTGCTGGCGCTGTAAGCGGCGTGCCAGGGCAGCGCCACCAGCCCGGCGGCCGAGGACACGTTGACCAGTTGACCGCCCCGCCCGGCGGCCACCATCGGCGGCAGGAAGGTCTCGATGACATGGATCGGGCCCATCAGGTTGACGTCGATCATCGACCGCCAGTGCCCATGCGTGAGATGTTCGACGGTCCCCCAGGCCGAGATTCCGGCGATATTCATCACGACGTCCATCGCGGAATGGCGGGTGTGGATATCGGCCGCGAAGTGCGCCACCGCGTCGTGGTCGGCGATATCGAGTGCGCGATGTTCGGCAACCTCGGCGCCGGCAGCGCGGGCGTCGGCAACCGTGCGGTCGAGCCCTTCGGAGTTGATGTCGGTCAGGTACAGAACCGCGCCATCACGAGCCAGTCGCAGCGCGGTGGCCCGGCCGATACCACTGGCCGCACCCGTGATGAGAACCCGTTTACCCGCGAAGCCGGACGCCATGGCTAGCCGCTGGCCTGCCCGCCCCAGAGAGCATGCAGCCAAAGCTTTTCCAACACCTGCACTGCCCTATCAAGATCACGCTCGGGTCCGAGGAACAGCGACTCCCCCGACAACGTCAGTGCGGTCGCAGCCGACAGCGTCCGCACCAGACCGCGCACGTCGGAAGTGATCGGATCGGCGGTGCCGCCGGCGATCTCGGCTTCGACGATCGGCACGATCTGGTCGATGACCGAATCATTGAAGCCATCAAGGATCTCGCGGATCTCGGCGTCGGTGCTGCGGGCGCTGTTGCACGCCGACATCACCGGATCATTGTGGGCGTACACCGCCGCCGCGCTACCGACCATCCGCCTGGCGAATTGCGCCGGCGTCTCGTCGTCTCCGCGCGGCGCAAAGTCTCCGGTGAGTTCCTCGAGTTCCTCGGCGACGTCGCCGAGGATCTGTGCCAGCACCGCGTACTTGGAGTCGAAGTAGAAGTAGAACCCCGATCGCGCCACCCCGGCGCGATCACTGATGGTGCTGACCGACAATTCCGCGAATGGTTTCTCCTCGAGCAGTTCACGGACCGCCGCCACGATGGCGCGGCGTTGTTTATCGCCGCGTCGGCGCGGCACCCCCGACGCGAGGGCTGACCCGATGGCCGATCCCGACGGTGCGCTCACCCATTCACCATGCACCACACCGCGGTCCGAGGGAAACTTGACAGCCGTCAATTCTGGCCGCAAGGTGTACCGAAACGCGGTATCGCCCTGTCTTTCGAGGAGCGTCATGACCACCGTCAGCACCCCGCACTACCTCCTCGACCAAGCCCGCCGCCGGCTCACCCCGACGTTGAACACCATTCCCGGGATGGGCGCGATTGACCGGCGACTTCGGAGTCGGGACTGGCCGCAGTTCGTGTTCGCTGAACCGCCCGCGGGCAGCGACCTCAAGCCGGTGATGGGCGATGCCGGCCTGCCAGTCCTGGGTCACCTCATCGAGCTCTTCCGTGGCGGGCCGGACTACGTGCTGCAGATGTACCGCAAGAACGGTCCCATCCACTACTCGCAGACCCCAGCGCTGAACGCCATCACCGCCCTGGGCCCCGACGCCACCCAGGAAGTGCTCTCCAACAAGAACAAGGACTTCTCCCAGGCGGCGTGGCTACCGGTGATCGGGCCGTTCTTCAACCGGGGTCTGCTGCTGCTGGACTTCGACGAGCATATGTACCACCGCAGAATCATGCAGGAGGCGTTCACCCGAACCCGGCTGTCCGGCTATATCGAACACATCGACCGGGTGGCCACGGCAGTGGTGGCCCAGGACTGGCCGACCAACAACCCACGCTTCCTGTTCCACCCGGCGGTTAAAGAGCTCACCCTCGATATCGCTTCGGTGGTGTTCATGGGCCACGAACCCGGCACCGACCGCGAACTGGTCACCAAGATCAATCAGGCTTTCACCACCACCACCCGCTCCGGAGGCGCGATCATTCGGACATCGGTCCCGCCGTTCAAGTGGTGGCGTGGGCTGCAGGCTCGAAAACTGTTGGAGGACTACTTCACTGAGCGGGTCGCGGCGCGGCGCGAAGCGCAGGGCACCGACATGCTGACGGTGCTCTGTCATGCCGCTGACGATGACGGGAACAGTTTCACCGATGCCGACATCGTCAATCACATGATCTTTTTGATGATGGCCGCCCACGACACCTCTACTTCTACCCTGACCACAATGGCTTACCACCTGGCGGCTAACCCGCAGTGGCAGGAACGCTGTCGCGACGAAGGCGCACGGGTGGGCGACGGCCCACTCGATATCGAGGCGCTGGACAAGCTGGAAACCCTCGAGCTGGTGATCAACGAGTCGCTGCGCCTGGTCACGCCGCTGCCGTTCAACATCCGCCGGGCGGTCCGTGACACCGAGATCCTGGGCCACTACGTCCCGGCCGGGACCAACGTGAACCTGTGGCCGTCGGTGACGCACCGACTCGCGGAGTTGTGGACCGATCCTCTGACGTTCGACCCGGACCGCTTCGCCGAGCCGCGCTCCGAGCACAAGCGGCACCGCTATGCCTTCGCCCCGTTCGGCGGCGGTGCACACAAGTGCATCGGCATGGTGTTCGGGCAACTCGAGATCAAGACCGTCATGCACCGGTTACTCCGCAACTACCGCCTCGAGTTGACCCACCCGAATTACCGGCCGCACTACGACTACGCCGGGATGCCGGTGCCGATGGACGGTATGCCGATCGTGTTGCGGCCCTTGAGGTAACCCGCCGGTATCAAGCCAGCGAGAGGAACAGCTTCTCCAGTTCGGCTTCCGTCAGCGTAGCTTTGCCGTCGGCCGACGCACCCAGGACGCACTCCCGAAGCCCGGTGGCCACGATCTTGAATCCGGCCCGATCGAGCGCCTTGGACACCGCGGCCAACTGGGTGACCACGTCCTTGCACTCGCGACCATCCTCGATCATCGAGATGACACCGGCGAGCTGTCCTTGCGCCCGGCGCAACCGATTCAGCACCTCGGCAATGGCGTCGTTGTCACCAACCATGTAAACGTCCCCTTTATCTCTGCATCGATGGTACCCGCCGGGGTATCACTCCCGGGTCAATGAGCATCCGCTTCAGCGGGCAACGCGCGTACCGGGCGCACGCGAATGTCATTGCGCCGGCGATCGCGGCGACGATCGCCACCGCCGCCCCGATCCAGATATTGGCCTCCTCCGCCAGCACCAGGGCCGCCATCACCAGCACAAACCAGCCGAACGCCTTCCGCATCGTGGCGGCCTCGACGAAGTCGGTCAGACGACCGCCGATCAGGCTGCCGACCACCGCCGCTGCGGTGACCATCCCGGCCAGTTTCCAGTCAATGGATTCCTCACTGAGGTGGCCGGCGAATCCGGCGAAGGACTGCATGGAGATCACCACCAGGGAGGTCCCGACGGCGGCCGGCATGGGCAAGCCGCCGAGCAGTGCCAGCGCGGGCACCAGAAGGAAGCCGCCACCGGCACCGACCAGACCGCTGATGACACCTACCGTCGCACCCTGAAGCACGATCTTGGCGACCGGAAGCGAGCCGGCCGACTCGTCGCCGACGTCCTTGCGGCCGCGCAACATGGCCATCGCGGCGAAGATCATGATCATTGAGAAGGCGATGAGAAGAACGTTGCCGGGGATGAAGCGCGCAATCCGGCCGCCGGCATAGGCGCCGACCATTGCCGCGGCCCCGAACACCGCAGCGACCTTCCAGCGCACCCGGCCCGCCCGGGCATGGGTGATGGCGCCGACCGCGCTGGTCACGCCGACCACCAGGAGCGACGTGGCGATGGCTTGTTTGGGATCCAGTCCGGCCACGTAGGCCAGCAGCGGGACGGTCAGGATCGAGCCGCCACCGCCAAGTAACCCCAGCGAGATCCCGACGAAAACCGCCAGGCCGATGGTCAAAGCGATCACGGCTATCCTCACTCCCTCGATACCCTATGGGGTATATTAAGCCATACCCACCGGGGTACGGGCAAGCGGGAATAAGAATACCCCCTAGGGTACTTGTTGACTGTGTCCGCGAACCCGCGCTGAAAGGATTTCCACCATGGCAACCGTTGAGCTCACCGCGACCGACTTCGAGACCACCGTCACCGGAAACCCGATCGTGCTCGTCGACTTCTGGGCATCCTGGTGCGGTCCTTGCCGTGCCTTTGCGCCGGTGTTCGAGCGCTCGGCTGAGAAACATCCCGATGTGGTCCACGCCAAGGTCAACACCGAGGTCGAGCAGGAACTGGCCGGGGCGCTGCAGATCCGCTCGATCCCGACCATCATGGCATTCCGCGACGGTGTGCTGGTGTTCTCGCAGCCCGGCGCACTCCCCGCACCCGCACTCGAGGAACTGCTCACCAAGATCAAAGAACTCGACATGGACGAGGTTCGTACGTCCGTCGCCGCCAGTTCCGAAACCACGTCCGCCTAAGCTCTCGACCTGAGGAGGAACCCCTGAGGAGGAACCTATGTGCTACCCCGTCCAATGTTCGCGCTGTCACAAGACCACCTGGGACGGCTGCGGCGAACACGTCGCCGAGGTCATGCGCTCAGTACCCACCGCGCAGCAGTGCACCTGCGAAGCCCACAGCCCCCAGCGCTGAGCTTTCAACGAAACGGGTTGTCGCCGGTGGCGACTGCGGTGCCCAGGCCCATCAGCATCACCGCCCCGTCGTGTAATCGCTGGCCCGCTTCCTTGCTCGCGGCGCCGGCCAGATAGCGCGCCCAGGTGCCCTCGATGACAACACCCAACTTCAGGCAGGCCAGCGCCAGATACCAGTCGAGGTGATCGGTGCGCCGCCCTCCTGCAGCCTGGTAGGCCTCGAGTAGCTCACCGCGTTGGGCCAACCCGCCCAACGCGGACAGATACCCCGCCGAGCCCAGTGGATTGGGCGGGATCGGCCAGCACACCAGCATCCAGCCCAGGTCGAGCAGTGGGTCGCCGATCGTGCACATCTCCCAGTCGACGAATGCCGCCACTTCGGGGACGTCGCGACGCAGCATGGTGTTGTTCAGGTGGATATCGCCGTGCAGGATGCCCGGTTCGGGATCCGGTGGCCGGTTCGCCTCCAGCCAGTCGGCGAGTTCGTCGACTCCGGGCAGCGAGTCGTACGCGTACCCCTCTTGCTGCCGGTAGGCGGAAACTGCCGAACGCCATTGCGGCACTTGGCGTTCCAGGAAAGAACCCGGACGCTTCCACGCCTCCAGGTCACTGCCCTCCCAGGACGCCTGTCCGAGTCTGGCGACATCGGCGGCATAGTTCAGACCGACCCGATGACGCATCGCCGGATCGTGCACATAGGCCGGCGTGATTTCGTTGCCCGGGTTGAACCCGTCGACCTCCTCCATCAGGTAGAAGACGACCCCGAGGACGTCGAGGTCCTCACAGGAGGCGACGATCTCCGGGTGCGGCACCGCACTGCCGGCGAGCGTGCGCAACACGGCGATCTCGCGCTGCATGGTCCGGTTGCTATTGGGCCGAGGATGCGGCGGCGGACGGCGCAGGACCAGTGAGCGTCCATCGATCCTCAGGCGCACCACCACGTTCTGACTTCCACCGGCCAGGGGCACGACATCGGTCACGTCAGCACCGATGCCCTGTGCGCGCACCCAGTCGCGTAACGCAGCGACGGCGTCATCGTCCAGTGTCCCGGTGACCCCGGGGATCATGGGCTCGGCCATCGACCGCCGCTACTTGATCAGCGGGTCACGCGGCATGCCGAGGATGCGCTCGGCGATCTGGTTGCGCGCCACCTCCGAAGTGCCGCCGGCGATGGCCATTCCGCGGGCCCCCATCGCGGCTCGAGACGCCAGTGCGCCCTCGCCGTCCTCCAAGGCCAGATCCGGACCCACCAGTGATGCCGCGATGGCGCCCTGCTCCTGAAAGTGGTCGGCAAGTTTGAGTTTGGTGATATTGCCCTCGGGGCCGGGACCGGCGCCCTCAATGCTGCGGACTGCCCGACGCAGGTTCAGCAGTCGCAGCGCATGATCCTCGGCCAGGAATCGGCCAACCCGCTGCAGCGATCCGATCACCCGATCGCCGTGCGTCTGAGCCAGGTGCATCAACCAGGCCGACGCAGGCGCGATACCGCCACCGCCGCCGCCAATACTCACCCGCTCATTACCGAGCGTGGCCCGCGCCACCGTCCAACCCGCATTCGGCTCGCCGACGACGTCTTCGTCGGGAACGAACACATCGGTGAAGAACACCTCATTGAAATCCGAGCCGCCGGTGATCTGGCGCAGTGGCCGCACCTCGACGCCGGGTGCCTTCATATCCAGGATCACCATGGTGATGCCAGCGTGCTTGGGCCCGTCGAAATCGGTGCGCACGGTCGCCAAACCACGCTTGCAGTAGTGGGCGCCAGAGGTCCACACCTTTTGACCGGTGATCGACCAGCCGCCGTCGACCCGGGTCGCACGGGTCTTCACCGCCGCGGCATCAGAACCCGCCGACGGTTCGGAGAACAGCTGGCACCAGATCTCGTCCTTCCGCAAGGCCTTCTCGACGAATCGTTCGATCTGCGAGGGGGTTCCGTGCTGAATCAGGGTGAGGATCACCCAGCCGGTGATGCCGTAGTCAGGCTTGGCCACATCCGCGGCGGCGAACTCCTCCTCGCAGAGCAGTTGCTCCACCGCACCGGCCGCGAGGCCCCACGGTTTGGGCCAGTGCGGCATCAGATAGCCGGTGGCGATCAATTCGTCGAGTTGTGCCTTCTCGTCCAGTGCGGCGATCCGCTGCGCCTCAGCGCGGATCTCGGTGCGCAGCTCATCGGATCCGGCCGGCAGGTCGAGGCTATTGGCCCGGGCGATTCCTTTTGCTGTCAGATCGAAGACGTCGGTGGCCGACTCGTCACCACCGAGAACCGCCTGCACTGTCAGCGCGCGGCGCAGGTGCAGGTGCGCGTCATGCTCCCAGGTGAATCCGATGCCGCCGTGCACCTGGATGTTGAGTTCGGCATTGCGCACGTAGGCCGGAAGCGCCAATGTCGCTGCGGCGGCGGCGATCAGCCGGAACTGCTCCTCGTCCTCACTCTCCGCGCGCGCGGCATCCCACACGCAGGAGACTGCCGACTCCGCCGCCACCAGCATGTTGGCGCAGTGGTGTTTGACGGCCTGGAAGGTGGCGATGGTGCGGCCGAACTGCTCGCGCACCTTCGCGTACTCGACAGCGCTGTCCACGCAATCAGATGCACCACCGACGGCCTCGGCGGAATACAGCGTGCGGGTGCGGGCCAGGGCGGCGTTGCGCGCACCGGGCAGGGTGTTGTCGCCGACGGCGACGTCGGTCAGCACGACGCGGCCGGAGCGCCGGGTACGGTCCAGATTTTCCGGCACCTGGACCGCGACGCCGACAGCCGTGCGCTGGACCACCAGCATGTCCTCACCGCTGGCCAGCAGCAGCACGTCGGCCAGACCCGCGCCCAGCACCACGCCGGCGGCACCGGAAACCCGACCACCCGAGACCGTCAGGTTGCCACCGAAACCAATTGCAGCAGTATGGGTTCCGTCGACCAGGCCGGGTAGCAGCCGGGCTTTCTGCTCGTCGGTGCCCACGGCGGCGATCACCGCCGACACCACGACCGTCGGCACGAACGGCCCGGGTGCAGCCGCGCGGCCCAGTTCGTCGATCACGACGACGAGTTCCGGCAGACCGAATCCCGACCCGCCGTACTTCTCGTCGACATGCAAACCCAGCCAGCCCAATTCAGCCAGATCGGCCCAGAACGGCGGACGGCCCTCATCGTCGGAGTCCAGCAGTTCGCGGGCCGCCAGGCGAGCTTTCTGCGCGGTCAGGAATGACCGGGCAACGTTGCCGAGTTCGCGGTGGTCGTCGGTGAGTGCGATGGACATTGCTTCTCCTGTATCGGATCAGAGTTTGGGGCCGAAGCGCTGCCCGGCGTCCAGGCGCAGGCACTGGCCGTTGAGCATGGGGTTGTCAACGATCGCCACAACCAGCTTGGCGAATTCCTCGGGTCGGCCGAGTCGCTTCGGAAACGCGGCATCCTTGGTCAGCGAGACCGCGAACTCGTCGGGAATGCCCTTGGTCAACCCGGTGGCGAACAGGCTCGGCGCGATGGCCAGCACCCGGATACCCAGCGAACCCAGGTCGCGGGCCATGGTCAGGCACATACCGGCGATCCCGGCCTTGGCAGCGGTGTAGGCGACCTGACCGATCTGTCCCTCGAATGCCGCGATGGAGGCGGTGTTGATGATGACGCCACGCTCCTCGTCTTCGGGCTCATTGCGCGCCATGTGTGCGGCGGCCAGGCGGCTAATGTTGAAGGAGGCCACCAGGTTCAGGTCAATGATGGACCGGAAGCTGTCCAGGCTGTGCGGGCCGGTCTTGCCGAGTGTGCGCTCGGCGACGGCGCCGCCGGCGGTGGTGAGAACCACATGCAGACCACCGAGGGCCTCGACCGCCGCATTCAGGGCTTCTTCGGTCTCGGCGAAGTTGGTGACGTCGACGGCGAAGAACGGGCCACCCAGGCCTGCGGCGACCGCTTTCCCATCCGAACCCTCACGATCGAGAATCGCCACGTCAGCGCCGCGCGAGGCCAGCAATTCGGCGCTGGCCCGGCCGAAGCCGGAGGCACCGCCGACCACGACGACCTTCTTGCCCGAGATCTCCATCCCAACCTCCTGTCGACGGACTCACCGGCACGTTACCGCCCACGGCCGAAGCCACGACATCCGGTCAACGACCCGTCACCGACCGGTCATCGCGCTACGGGGCGAGCGGCGGTAGGTTTTTCTCATGGCTGAGGCTTCGACGGGTCTGCGAATGGGTGCGGGGGTGGCCGCCGCGGCCGTGGGCGTGGGCGTGGCGCAGTTCCTGTCCACCTTCTTCTCCCCTGCGGCCGATGTGCGCACCTCCGTGGGGACCGCGGTGGTGAATCTGACGCCCGGTCCGGTCAAGGAGTGGGCGATCCAAACGTTCGGAACATCCGACAAGTTGTTCCTCTCGGTAATGGTGCTGGTGGTCATCGCCGTCGTGGCCGCAATCACGGCGCGGTGGGAACGTTCCCGCATTCCGCTGGGCAGTCTGGCCATCGCAGCGGGAGGCGCGGCGGGATGCGCAGCGGTGCTGGCCCGGACCGGGGCACGTGTCGTCGATATCGTGCCGACCCTGGCCGGGGTGATCTGCGCCATCGCGGTACTGCGCGTGTTGACGTCTGGCCGGATCGTCGACCGGGCCGACGGGGTCGACGGGACCGACCGCGTCGACGGTGGACGCAGACTGTCCCTGGTCACCCTCGGCTTCACGGCCGCCGGCCTCGCCAGCGGGGTCCTCGGGGCGGTGCTGACCCGCAAGGTGCGATCGGTGTCCGGTGACCGCGACGCCCTGGCCCTCCCGGTTCCGAAGTCCGCTCCACCACCGCCGGCGGCCGACGTCATGCCGAAAGGTGTTGCGCTGCCGAGTTTCATCACCTCCAACACCGACTTCTACCGCATCGACACCGCACTGAGCGTTCCGCAGTTGTCGCGGGCCGACTGGCGACTGCGGATCCACGGCATGGTTGACCGTGAAGTGACCTACACCTTCGACGATCTGAAACGCTTCGAACCGGTCGAGAAGACCGTGACCCTCACCTGTGTGTCCAACCCGGTCGGTGGCGACCTCATCTCCAATGCCACCTGGGTCGGATACCGGGTCCGGGATCTTCTGCGTGACACCGGTATTCAATCTGACGCCGATATGGTGCTTTCCACCTCGGTCGACGGCTGGACCGCCGGCACCCCGGTGCAGGCGCTGACCGATGACCGCGATTCCATGCTCGCGATCGGGATGAACGGGGTGCCACTCCCGGTCGAGCACGGCTACCCGGCCCGGTTGGTGGTGCCCGGCCTGTACGGATTCGTGTCGGCCACCAAATGGGTGGTCGATCTGGAACTGACCCAATTCGATCGGGCCGAGGCGTACTGGACCAAGCTGGGTTGGTCGGCCAAAGCGCCGATCAAGACGCAGTCTCGCGTCGACGTTCCGCGACGCGGCCAGCGGGTGTCCGCCGGACCAACGACTTTCGGCGGCGTGGCCTGGGCACAGTACCGCGGCATCAAAGCCGTAGAGGTGCGCATCGACGACGGTCCCTGGCAGCAGGCGCAACTGGGTGCGGCGTACTCGAATGACACCTGGCGGTTGTGGAGCTTCGGCTGGAATGCCACGCCAGGTTCACACACCATCGCCGTGCGCGCCACCGACAACACCGGCGCGGTCCAGACCGGTGATCAGATGGGCGTCATCCCCGATGGCGCAACCGGCTGGGATACCGTCTCGTTCGAGGTGAAGTAGCGCCGTCGGCTAATCCAGAGCGGTGATCAGATCGCCGATGGTGTGATGCGCCTCCAGTGGATGACGCAGTCGGCCCTTGGGATTCACCGTGTACAGATTGCGTCTGCCCTGTTTGGTCTTCTTCAGATAGCCGCCCTCGGTGAGATCGGCCAGGATCACCTGAATGGCTCGCTCGGTGATCCCGATCCGCACACCCAATTCTCGTGCGGTCAGCGACTCGCCCTGGGCCAGGCATAACAACACATGCGCGTGGTTGGTCAGGAAAGTCCATCCGCGGCCGGTTTCAACCATGACCGCTTTTCTATCACCGTTTTGATTCAGGTAAAGCACTTCGTGCCTCTTCGTCGGCGAGTCGTTCCGCGGCGCCCGCCGGTTGCGGGTCATCCAGACCCTTGGAGGTGGCCACCAGGCTCCACACGATCGACACCGCCAAGGTGACCACGATGACCCCGAGAGTCAGCGGAATGGGTAACTTGCCGACCGGCGTCTCGGAGAGAATCAGCTTGACGCCGGCGAACCCGAGCAGGACTGCAAGACCGTAGTGCAGGTGCACGAATCGGCGCATCAGTCCGGCCAGGCAGAAGTACAGGCTGCGCAAACCGAGCACCGCGAATGCGTTCGCGGTCCACACGATGAAGGTGCTCGTGGTGATGGCCAGCACGGCGGCCACTGAGTCGATGGCGAAGATCAGGTCGGTGGCCTCCACCGCGATCAGCACGACGAACAGCAGTGTCGCGACGCGCTTCCCGTCGCGCTTGGTGAAGAACCGTGCGCCGTCATACTCGGCCTGCGTCGGGATCACCCGACGGACCATGCGCACCAGCAGGTTTCGCTCCGGCTGGAGATCCTGATTGTGGCTGAAAGCCATCTTGCAGCCGGTGTAGATCAGGAACGCCCCGAACAGGTACGCCGTCCAAAAGAAAGTCTTGAGCAGTTCAGCGCCAACGAAGATGAATACCAGCCTGAACAACAGTGCTCCGATAACGCCCCAGAACAAGACCTTGTGCTGATAGCGGTCGGGAACCGCGAAGTAGGTGAAGATCAAAGCGAACACGAACACGTTGTCAACCGACAGTGCCTTCTCGATCAGATAACCCGCGAAGTAGTCACCGGCCACGTCGGCGCCAAAGGACCACCACATGATCGCGCCGAAACCCAGTCCGGCGGCCACCCAGATGGCGGACCACATTGCGGCCTCGCGGAACCCCACCACATGGTTGTCGCGGTGCATGAACAGATCCACCGCGAGCATGGCCACAATCGCGAGCGACAGGGCGATCCACGCCCACATCGGAACCACCAGTTGCACGTTGTCCATAGGATGAATAGTAACTACTGAATTATTATTCGTCAATTAGACGATACTGACCGGTCGATAAGCTGGTGACGTGGGCCTTTACCCGCTCCCGAGACCGGCGGATTTCGCCGGGGTAGCCACCTACCGAACGCCGAGGTGCGAGGATCACCGCATCAAGGTGAGAGTTCATCAGAATGGGCCGCCCGGGAAGGAGTGACCATGGGTTCGCCCACCACCGCGCCGCCGGAGCCAATCGAGGAGATTCGCGGCGACGTCACCTACATCCGGACCGATAAGAATCTTCCCCCGGTGGCCATCGTCGACCGGTCGCCGATTACCACCAGACACAAGCTGGTATTCGGTTCGATCGCTGTGCTCGGTTCGCTGGCCTGGGCCGTGATCGCCTTCATGCGCGGTGAGACGGTCAATGCGGTGTGGTTTGTCATCGCCGCGATCTGCACCTACGTCCTCGGATTCCGATTTTACGGCCGGCTCATCGAGATGAAGATCGTTCGTCCCCGCGACGACTACGCCACACCGGCAGAGATCTACGAAAATGGCACCGATTACATGCCCACCGACCGGCGGGTGCTCTACGGGCACCACTTCGCCGCCATCGCCGGTGCCGGACCTCTGGTGGGCCCGGTTCTTGCCACGCAGATGGGCTATCTGCCGAGCGCCATCTGGATCATCATCGGTGCGGTGTTCGCCGGCTGTGTACAGGACTATCTGGTGCTCGCGATATCAACGCGGCGCCGCGGACGTTCACTGGGACAGATGGCCCGCGATGAACTCGGGCCTATCGGCGGAACAGCGGCAATCATCGGCGTGCTTGTCATCATGGTGATCCTGCTGGCGGTTCTCGGCCTGGTGGTCGTCAACGCGCTCGCCGAAAGTCCCTGGGGAGTCTTTTCGATCGCCATGACGATCCCCATCGCCATCTTCATGGGCTTGTATCTGCGGTACCTGCGGCCGGGAAGGGTCACCGAGGTCACACTCCTCGGCATTGTGCTACTGCTGATAGCGGTGGTGGCCGGCGGATGGGTCGCCCAAACCACCTGGGGCACAGAGTGGTTCACACTCTCCAAATCGACTCTGTCGTGGTGCATCATCATCTACGGCTTCGCCGCGTCCGTCATGCCCGTGTGGCTCCTGCTTGCCCCGCGCGACTACCTGTCCACATTCATGAAAGTCGGGACGATCGCGCTGCTGGCCCTGGGCATCGTCATCGCCAGGCCGGTCATGCAGGCACCAGCGATATCCCAGTTCGCCAAGTCCGGCGCAGGCCCGGTGTTCGCCGGCTCACTGTTCCCGTTTCTGTTCATCACGATCGCCTGCGGAGCGCTGTCGGGATTCCACTCGTTGATCGCATCCGGCACCACGCCCAAGCTGCTCGAGAAGGAAGGCCAGATGCGGCTGATCGGGTACGGCGGGATGGCCACCGAATCGTTCGTCGCGGTCATGGCACTGATCACCGCCTCGATACTCAACCAGCATCTGTACTTCGCGATCAACGCGCCGGGCGCACAGACTGGACGCGCCGCCCAGAGTGCCGCCGAGTATGTCAACGGCCTCGGCCTCTCGGGGCGCGCTATCACCGCAGCCGAGATCACCGATGCCGCAAACAGTGTGGGCGAGAAGTCGATCGTCTCGCGCACCGGTGGCGCACCGACATTGGCGTTCGGCATGGCCGAGGTACTCAGTAAGGCGTTCGGCGGCAGTGGCCTCAAGGCGTTCTGGTATCACTTCGCGATCATGTTCGAGGCACTGTTCATCCTGACCACCGTCGACGCCGGTACCCGGGTGGCCAGGTTCATGCTCTCCGACGGACTGAGCAACCTCGGGGGTCCGCTGCGCCGATTGCACGATCCCAGCTGGAAGGTCGGTGCATGGACGTGCAGTCTGATCGTCGTCGGGGCGTGGGGCAGCATCCTGCTGATGGGGGTCAGCGATCCGCTGGGTGGGATCAACACGCTCTTCCCGCTGTTCGGTATCGCCAATCAGTTGCTCGCGGCGATCGCACTGACGGTGGTCACCGTCGTCGTCATCAAGATGGGCCTGCTGAAATGGGCCTGGATTCCGGGTGTCCCACTGCTGTGGGACCTGGCGGTGACGTTGACAGCGTCCTGGCAGAAGATCTTCTCCGGGGATCCCAAACTCGGCTATTGGACGCAGCACTTCCAGTACCGCGGCGCCCAGGAGTCCGGCAAGACCTCCTTCGGTTCGGCAAAAGATGCCGACCAGCTCAGTGACGTCGTGCGCAACACATTCATCCAAGGCACTTTGTCGATCGTCTTCGCAGTCGTGGTGATCATCGTCGTGATCACAGCGGTGATCACCGCGCTTCGTTCCATCCGGGGTTCGGGGCGCCCGCTGGCCGCGGAGAACCCGGTTCCGTCGCGGATCTTCGGCCCCGCCCGCTTGGTCGCCACACCACTGGAACGGGAGGTGCAGAAACAATGGGACGCGTTAGCGCCTTCGCCGACAAAATCCGTTGGTACGTCGGGTCATTGATGGGCGATTCTCATTACCGACGCTATGTCGAGTATCAGAATCGCGCCCATCCTGGGGAACCACTCCTCAGCGAGTCCGGGTACTGGCGGATGCGCCATGACATGACCGACCGAAGCCCGACCCCGCGTTGTTGCTAGTCCGGGCAGGGGTTTAGCGTCACGGGAAAGTGCTGTGTAAGGAGGCTCGGCGTGGACCTGGCGTGGTCAGCGAAAGATCTTGAGTTCCGCGACGAGGTACGGGCATTCCTGGACGACAAACTCACCCCGGAGTTGCGCCGGGCCGGCCGGCTGATGACGAGCATCTACGCCGATCACGAGGCGAGCGTGGCCTGGCAGGCGATCCTGCACGAGCGCGGCTGGGCGGCGCCGGCCTGGCCGGTCGAACACGGCGGCTGTGACTGGACGTTGACCCAGCACTACATCTTCAGCCGGGAGTCCACCCTGGCCGATGCGCCGACACTCTCACCGATGGGAATCAAGATGGTCGCTCATGCGATCGTCGCCTTCGGAACACCTGAGCAGAAGGACTACTTCCTGCCGCGGATCCTGACCGGCGAGGTGTTCTTCTGCCAGGGTTACTCCGAACCGGAAGCCGGCTCGGATCTGGCGGGGTTGTCCATGGCGGCCGTCGACGACGGCGACGATCTGGTGTGCTCCGGCAGCAAGATCTGGACCACCCATGCCGGAGAGGCAAATTGGATCTTCGCCCTCGTTCGAACCGCCCGCTCAGCTAAGAAGCAGCATGGAATCACGTTCGTCCTGATCGACATGACAACGCCCGGTATTGAGATCCGGCCGCTGGTGATGACCTCCGGCGAGCAGATCCAGAACCAGATCTTCTTCGACGCTGTTCGGGTACCCAAGGCGAATGTGATCGGAGCGATCGACGACGGTTGGACGGTGGCGAAGTACCTGCTGGAGTTCGAGCGCGGTGGCGGGGCGGCGGCACCGGCACTGCAGGTGATGGCGGAATCGATCGCCCAGGCGGCCGCCGGGCAACCCGGGCCGTCCGGCGGGGTGCTGATGGACGATCCCGGGTTCGCCGCCAAACTCGCCGACGCGCGGATCCGCGCCGATGTGCTGGAGATCCTCGAATACCGGGTGCTGGCGGTCGTGGCCGAGGGCGGGAACCCGGGGGCGGACTCCTCGATGCTGAAGATCCTTGCGACTGAACTGAGCCAGGAGATCACCGAACTGGCGATGGAAGCTGCCGGTCCGCGCGCACGGGTCTACCAGCCGCACGCCACCCTGCCCGGCGGCCCGGTATCGGACTTCACCCCGCCTTCCGATGGCTACGTCAGTGGTGAGCCGTGGCAGGCGGTGGCGCCGCTGCATTACTTCAACGATCGGGCCGGATCGATCTACGCCGGCAGCAACGAGATTCAGCGCAATATCCTCGCCAAAGCGACCCTGGGGCTTTAGGTCCGAGAGAAGAAACCATGGACTTCACACTCAGTAAGGAACAGACCCTCCTGCGCGACGGCCTGAACAGGTTCCTCGCCGCGCGCTACGACCTCGAAAAGAGCCGCGCCGCCGCGAAGACCGGCGCAGGCTGGCAACCCGATATCTGGCGCGGATTCGCTGAGGAACTCGGCATCCTGGGTGCCACCCTGCCGGAGCCCGTCGGGGGCAGCGGCGGCGGATCGGCCGAGGCCATGGTGATCGCCGAGGAGTTGGGGTACGCACTGGTGACCGAGCCGTTCATCGACACGGTGATCGTCGCCGGCGGTCTGCTGTCTCGGGCGGATGGCGATGCGGCGGCCGCGGTGCTGGAGAGGATCGCGGCAGGGGCGGCCGTCGTCGCCCTAGCGGCCACCGAACCCGCATCGGGTGAGCACTGGGAGGGCATCTCGACGGCTGCGGTTCGCGACGGTGACCACTGGGTGATCAACGGAGCCAAGGCCGTCGTGGTCTCGGCACCGCTGGCCACGCACCTGTTGATCGTCGCGCGAACCGGAAAATCCCCTGACGGGCAAGCCCTTTCGTTA
>Ga0194039_1000473_pt1 | contig 24425 bp, 21 predicted proteins | sample JunL228m_MetaG_FD_148679 | JGI IMG/M metagenome (GOLD analysis project Ga0194039, IMG submission 148679) | Anoxic zone freshwater microbial communities from boreal shield lake in IISD Experimental Lakes Area, Ontario, Canada - Jun2016-L227-8m | ecosystem: Environmental > Aquatic > Freshwater >... | reverse complement strand
AAGATCGCACCTTTATTTGTTCAGCCAAAAAAGAAGATGCAGGCCCAACGAATAACTGGGTAGAGCCAAGCGAAATGCGCGCAACGCTGCAGCCTTTGTTTGACGGTTGCATGCGTGGGAGAACATTGTATGTAGTGCCATTTTCAATGGGGCCCATTGGCTCCCCAATCGCCCACATTGGTGTTGAGCTCTCAGATAGTCCGTATGTCGCCATCAACATGCGTTTGATGACCCGTATGGGCAAAGCCGTGATTGATCAGTTGGGCGCGAATGGTGAATTCGTACCCTGCATCCACACCGTTGGTAAGCCACTCGCTGCTGGCGAAAAAGATGTTGCATGGCCAAACAATAAAAATAAATACATTGTTCATTACCCAGAGACACGTGAAATTTGGTCCTTTGGATCTGGTTACGGTGGCAACGCATTGTTGGGTAAAAAATGCTTTGCTTTGCGCATTGCCTCCAACATGGGTCGCGACGAAGGCTGGCTGGCTGAGCACATGCTGATCTTGGGAGTAAGCTCACCTGAAGGTAAGAAATACCACATTGCTGCAGCATTCCCATCCGCTTGCGGAAAAACCAACTTCTCTATGATGATCCCTCCAAAAGGATTTGAGGGTTGGAAAGTGACCACCATTGGTGATGACATTGCCTGGATCAAGCCACGCAAAGACCCCATTACTGGCAAGACCCGCCTGTTTGCTATCAATCCTGAGTCAGGTTATTTTGGTGTTGCCCCAGGAACCAATAAGCAAACCAATCAAAACTGTATCGACTCATTAAACCAAGACGTTATCTTTACTAACGTTGGTTTGACGGATGATGGTGATGTTTGGTGGGAGGGTTTGACAGAAACGCCGCCAGCACACTTAATTGATTGGCAAGGCAAAGACTGGACACCAGCAGATGGCGCAGCAGGACGCAAAGCCGCACATCCAAATTCTCGCTTCACTGTCGCAGCAACAAACAATCCAGCGGTTGATCCAAACTGGGACAACCCTGAGGGCGTTGCAATTGACGCATTCTTGTTCGGCGGTCGCCGCTCCAATACAGTGCCTTTGGTTAGCGAGGCGCGTGACTGGGTAGAAGGCGTTTACATGGCCGCAACCTTGGGCTCTGAAACTACTGCTGCGATTACCGGTCAAGTTGGTGTCGTGCGCCGCGATCCATTCGCAATGATTGCGTTTGCCGGTTACAACATGAGTGATTACTTCCAGCACTGGTTGAACGTTGGCAACAAGCTTGCAGCCGAAGGGGCAGTCTTGCCAAAAATCTATTGCGTGAACTGGTTCCGCAAAGATGAGAATGGCAAGTTTGTATGGCCAGGATTTGGTGAGAATATGCGCGTTCTGTCTTGGATCCTTGGGCGCGCAGAAGGCACGGCTAAGGGCCTAGAAACCCCATTTGGTATTTGCCCAGAGCATACCGATATGCATTGGGGTGGTCTTGACTATTCAGCAGAAAAATTTGAGAAAGCCATCACAGTCGGTGTTGATGACTGGAAGAACGAGCTCAAATTACACACTGAATTATTTGAGCACCTTGGCGAACGTTTGCCAAAAGAATTACTAGAGACTCGCGCAAAAATTGAGAAGCGCTTAAACGCCTAATTCCGCATTAGCGGTTTTGTTCGTCTAAGATCAAACAACATGCCCATACCCCAACACCATGAAATAGTGGTGATTGGGGCTGGTATTGCAGGTGCCACCATTGCAAATGAATTACTGGCGCGTGGGCAGTCTGTTTGTATAGTCGATGCAGCGAATTCACCAGCAAGCGCTTGTTCAAGCCATGCATACGCAATAGCCCATCCCCATATAGGTAGAGGCTCGCCTCGCCTCTTACGATTAACGCGCATCGCTTTTCTAATGGCCGAAGCACGTTGGGGAAAGCAGTGGAATCAACACGGCATATTCCAGCCGACTAAAAAAGATAAAGCATTTGATCGCGAAGAACTGCAAAAGCATTTACAGGCACTTGATCTTGATAACGATATGGCCAGGCCTTTGGATGCCGGTGAAGCGCGGATACTTTTGGGCGTTGAGCAAAGCGGCGTGTGGTTGCCACGAGGCGCATCCCTTAGCTTAGCTAAGGCTGCAAATGATTTATTGCAGAAACACAAAAGATTGACCTGCTTTTGGAGCACACACATTAACCGTCTTGAGGCATGTAATGGGGGATGGCTTTTGTTTGATGGCGCAGGTCAGCCAATCATGAGTGCGCACAAAGTCATTGTTGCCGCTGCAATGGAGGCCAAGACCTTAATGGCTAGTGTTGATATTCGCTTGCCGCTAAAACCAGTCCGCGGTCAGTTGAGTATTTTTTCAATCGCTAAGAACGATCCTTGGGTCGCGCAATTACCACGAGTAGGCATCTCTGGCGATGGCTATTGCTTGCCTGCCGAAGAACTTGCGGATGGTAGCCACCGTTGGATAGTCGGCTCAAGTTTTGATGAGGGTGAGGATGACTTGGAGGCTCGCGAGAGCAGTGATATGTTCAATCGTGAGCAGGCCCAAGGATTGCTAGATTACAGAGAGGGCGATAGCACTTCATTAAAAGTTGCCGATTGCTTTGTCGGAATACGTTGTGTTGCCGGTGATCGACTGCCGATCATTGGCGTCCTCACTCAACGCCCTGGCATTTTTCTGGCTACTGCCTTGGGGTCGAGAGGAGTGCTTTGGTCTGCGTTAGCGGCCAAATTAATTACCGCTCAGGTGCTTGAGGACGACTTTGCCTTGCTCGCACGTTTGGGTTTTGCCGCAGACTTAGTTGCCGCGCTTGCACCAGCGCGCTTTTTCGCCGGTGCCTTAGCAGCGCCTTCAGCTTTGGGGGCCTTAGCTTCAAACTCAAAACCAATTTTCCCGTCAGACCCTAAAGCTAAGTAAGCCTTAAAGCCGCGTCCAGTGCGGTTTGATTTGAAGTTGGTTAACAGGTCGGTTTTTCCTTCGGCCAATAACTTCTGCACTTGTTCGGTAGAAATTTCTTGTTGCAGAACAACCTTGCCAGTTTTGAAGTCACAAGTTTTACTTGGGCCAGTATTGTTTTCGCATAAATACCGCATGCCATCTTCATATACCGCGCCAGAACATTTTGGACAGACGCCTAAAGTTTGTCGACCAGTAAAATCAATCGCTTCAGTTTCATCATCTTGCGAATTACCAAAATCAAACTCGAGCTTAAAGCCAGCATTTGGATAGTCGGCATCATCTTCTGGAATTTCGCTTAACTTAATGATGGCGGCAAATGGGCGCCCCATTTTGCTGCGAAAGCCTTGTAGCGGACCAATGGTCTTTTCACGCAGTAGCTCTTCTACTTCTGGGTATTCAAAAGCACGCCCACCAGGGGTCTTGCTAATATTGAAGCCGCATTTCTCGCACGCAAAACGGCGATAATTTTCTTTAATGGGGCCCTTGCAATGCGGGCATGGGGTGGACATCGTTGCGTAGTCACCCGGTATGGTGTCACTGTCATATTCTTTAGCGCGCTTCACAATGCGCTGTGTCATCTGCGCAATTTCTTGCATGAAGGTATCGCGATTCATCTTGCCTTGCTCAATCAGCGATAACTTATTTTCCCAGTTACCAGTAAGGTCTGGACGGGTTAACTCTTCAACGTCTAAACCACGCAACAGGGTCATCAACTGAAATGCTTTTGCAGTAGGGATGAGTTCGCGGGCTTCGCGCACCATATATCTTTCAGCTAGCAAGCCTTCAATAATGGCAGCGCGAGTAGCTGGAGTGCCTAAACCTTTTTCAGCCATAGCTTCGCGCATGTCATCGTCATCCACCCACTTGCCTGCACTTTCCATTGCTGAGAGCAATGTCGCCTCGGTGTAGCGTGCCGGGGGTTTTGTTTTGAGCGGAACAGCTGCAATCGATTCGCTCTGAACGGTTTCACCCTCTTTAACGGCAACCAACTCATCATCGGCTTGATTGGACCGGCCGTAAACGGTTAGCCAGCCTGGGTTTACGAGCACTCTACCTTCAGTTTTAAAGTGATGGCCAGAGGCCTCAGTGATGCGCGTGGTGACTCTAAATTCAGCTGCAGGATAAAAGACTGCCAAGAAGCGACGCACCACTAAGTCGTATAACTTGAACTCGGGCTCGCTTAATGTTTTGGGCGCTTCGAGTGTTGGAATGATGGCAAAGTGATCAGAGATTTTTGAGTTATCAAAAATGCGTTTGTTGGGTTTAATCCAACCAGCACCCACTTTTGCTTTTGGATCTTTGGGATCCCCCTTCAAAATTTGCTCGGCAAATGGACGGTACTCTTGCGAATGCTTCGCCAAGTTTTCCATTGTTTGCTTGACGGTATCCAAGTAATCTTCAGGGAGCGCTTTTGCATCTGTACGCGGATAAGTCAGCACCTTATGACGCTCATAAAGCGCTTGGGCTAGGCCTAGTGTGTTTTTTGCAGAAAAACCAAAGCGGGCATTGGCCTCGCGCTGTAAGCTGGTTAAGTCAAATAACTGGGGCGCAAGTTGAGTGGCAGGTTTAGCCTCTTCAGTAACGGTCGCCTTTTTATCGCGACAGGCAGCCACAATACTTTGCGCAGCAGCCTCGCTCCAAAGTCGATTTTCACGAGCATCTGGAGCGGCCGGATCTTTTTTGAACTTCGGGTCAAACCAGCGACCCTCATAAATACCAGCCGAAGCGATGAACTCTGCTTTCACTTCCCAATAGTCTTTTGAAATAAATTTGCGGATCAGCTCTTCACGTTCCACAACGATGGACAGGGTGGGCGTTTGTACTCGTCCAACGGTCGTCAGAAAGAAGCCACCACTCTTACTATTAAATGCAGTCATTGCCCGAGTGCCGTTGATACCAACCAACCAGTCTGCTTCAGAGCGGCAACGGGCTGCGTCAGCAAGCGGCTTCATATCATCGTCGGAGCGCAGTGAGGCAAAGCCTTCGCGGATAGCATTGGGGGTCATGGACTGCAACCAGAGTCTCTGAATAGACTGTGGCGCTTTAGCGTGTTGAGCAATCAGGCGGAAAATGAGCTCACCTTCGCGCCCCGCGTCACAAGCATTAATCAGGGCATTAATGTCTTTACGCTTAATCAGTTTTTGTAAAACCTTTAAGCGAGATTCTGTTTTGACAATAGGGCGAAGGTCGAAATAAGGGGGGACCACCGGTAGGTTGGCAAAAGACCATTTACCCCGCTTCACTTCATATTCTTCTGGCGCGGCTATCTCCAAGAGGTGACCAACAGCAGATGAAATAACGAAATCATCGCTCTCAAAGTAGTCCTCATATTTTGTAAATCCACCGAGTGCCTTAGCGATGTCGTTGGCTACTGAGGGCTTCTCGGCGATGATGAGCGCCTTTGGGTGGTCCACTGTTGAAGTTTTAGAACTGCTTTTGGTAGATGCTTTAGCCACGCGTTTGCCTAAATTTGAGCCTGAAATTAAGTATTTAATGGGGGAAAAGGATGATCAATTTAAACCAAATCAGGGTTCGGCCGATCATTTACCCCTTTTTTATTATTAACCGATAAATTGACAAAAGTCCAAAACCCCTTGATTTAGAGTCCCATGGCTCATGATTTTTTTCCTAAAAAAGCCATTCCAGGGCCTTTAAATAGCGTTTTTGACCCTGTAATGATATCTTCCAGAACTTCGCCCGGGGAGACCACAAGCTTCGCCCCCTCCTGAATAAGGCGGTGACAACCTCTGTAAAGAGGGTCTTCGGCCGGTCCTGGCAAGGCAAAAACCTCCCTTCCGAGCTCTGCAGCAATTCGAGCGGTAATAAGGGAGCCAGATTTATCGGCCGCCTCAATGACGACCACTCCCAACGCAAGGGCGGCAATTAAACGGTTGCGCCTTGGAAAGTGAAAGGGTTTGGGCCCAGTTCCTGGGGGGAATTCAGAAAGCAGCAGCCCCCTTTTGGCAATGTCGTTGGCAAGATTGGCGTGCTCTCGTGGGTAAACGACATCTATGCCGGTACCGCAGACAGCCAAAGTAAGCCCATGATCTAGCCCAAGGGTGGCTTGATGGGCCGCACCATCGATGCCGCGCGCCATCCCTGAGAGCACCACCAAGCCAGCCTTAGAGAGGGCTTTGGCAAACACAGAGGCATTCTCCATGCCTCTAATACTGGCTGTCCGAGAACCCACGATCGCAATCATGGGTTGATGCAGCAGCGCAATGTCACCATATATATAGAGGACCTTTGGGGGGTCATATAAATCATTCAAGCGGATAGGGTAGTTTTTATCCTGGCGGTGGATTGCTATGATGCTATTCGTGGTTTGGGGTAGGCGCATCGGTTGATTCTTGAGCTTAGGAATATTTTCAACAATCGGGACAGTCTGATTACTCTGTTGGATAATTCCTACATGGCTTTATTACCCGTACTTTGCTACCCAGACCCCCGTCTACATCGAATTGCCAAACCTGTTGCGGCGGTGGATGCCCGTATTAAAAAAATCGTAGCGGATATGGCCGACACAATGTATGAGGCGCCCGGGGTTGGATTGGCTGCAACCCAAGTGGATATTCATGAGCGGATTGTGGTGATCGACATTTCAGATAACCAAGACGAGCTGATGGTTTTTATTAATCCAGAGTTGGTATGGGCGAGCCCCGAAACAAAATCCTGGCGTGAGGGCTGCCTCTCTGTTCCTGAGTATTACGATGAAGTAGAGAGGCCAGACTCAATTCGAGTGAAGGCCTTAGATATCAATGGCAAACAATTTGAATTAGAAGCAGATGGTTTGCTGTCGGTTTGTTTGCAACACGAGATGGATCATTTGCAAGGCAAAGTATTTGTGGAGTACTTGTCGCCACTCAAGCGCAATCGCATTTCTCTTAAAATGAAAAAGCGCATCAAAGAGTTGGTGGGTCAGCGCTAAGCGCCATCCATGAAAATTGTTTTTGCTGGGACTCCTGAGTTTGCTGCGCAAGCAATGCGCGCGATCGATGCCGCTGGTCATCAGATTGTTTTGGTGCTGACGCAGCCCGATCGTCGTTCTGGTAGGGGCATGCATGTGCAGGCCAGCCCCGTAAAAACATTTGCACTAGAAAAAAATATTCCCCTTTTGCAACCGGCTTCTCTCAGGCGAAATAGCGCTGATCCTGAAAAGCAAGCCGAAGCTGAGGCTGCCTATCAACAGCTGTCTACGACAGACTTTGATGTGATGGTAGTGGTTGCATACGGATTAATTCTTCCACAAGATGTTTTGGATATTGCCGAGAGCAACCTACGTCATGGTTGTTTCAATATTCATGCTTCGATCCTGCCGCGATGGCGTGGTGCTGCGCCAATACAGCGGTCAATCGAGCACGGCGACAGCAAGACGGGTGTCAGCATTATGAAGATGGATGTGGGCCTTGACACTGGGGATACTGTTTTGGTTCGCGAAATTGCTATTGCTGACGATGAAACCAGTGCTTCATTGCATGATCGCTTGGCTAAGCTTGGGGCCGAGTCTATTGTTGAGGCATTAAGCACTCTGCAGCAGGGCGCAAGCTTAATCAAGACGCCACAAGCAGCTGAAGGCATTCGATATGCAGAGAAGATATTAAAAAGCGAAGCAGAGATTGATTGGCAGCTTAGCGCAACAGAAATTGATCATCGCATTCGTGCTTTTAATCCTTTTCCTGGGGCAACAAGCAATCTCGATGGCATACCAATGAAGTTTTGGAATTCTCGTGTATCGCATTCTGGGGACTATAGTCAGACTGGTCAGATTGGTGAGGTCTTGGGATTTAGCAAAGAGGGCGCATTCATTCAATGCGGCCAGGGTGTGATTGAAGTATTGGAGATGCAAAAGCCAGGCGGAAAAAGAATGAATGCGGTCGCATATTTGCGTACGCATGGCGCACCATCGAAAGCATTGCGCTTTCATAAGGAATAATTTGTCGGATCAAAAATCACCACGTAGTCTTCCCCTTTCAGAGGCAATCACGATCTCAGCGCAAGCTATAGGTGAGGTGATGGATGGGCGCTCTCTGACAGAGGTTTTGGATCAGTTAGATGCTCACGAAAGACCGATTGTTCAAAGTTTGACCTTTGATGCTTTGCGTAAGTGGATTCGCTCACATGAGTTGATTGCGCAATTTATTCCCAAGCCTCCGCCTGCCCCGGTTGAGAATCTGTTAAGCGTTGCCATTGCATTGTTTCTGCAGGGTAACCAAGATGGCAAGGGGTATGCAGCACATACCATTGTTGATCAGGCGGTAAATGCTTGTAGCGAGTACGAGCCGACCATGTATGCCAAAGGCCTGGTCAATGCCGTCTTGCGCAAAGTGAGTTTGACTGTGCAGCCCCCCGAAGGTGAGAAGCGTTATCCGCCAGATCCCATTCCAATGTTTGTGCCGCCTTGGTGGCGTGCAAGCCTCAAGAAAAATTACTCTAAAGTTTGGCAGGCGCTACTGATACAGCAGGCTCAAAGGGCGCCCTTAATATTGCGCGTCAATGCAAGGCAACATACTCGCAGTCAATACCAAGAGCTATTAACGCAATCAGGTATTTCTTCTATGCCAATTGATGATGTCGCTGGATTGAAGTTAGATGCAGCGCTTTTATTAAGTGAGCCAGTACCGGTATCGGATTTGCCAGGCTTTTATGGCGGGGCAGTATCTGTTCAGGATGCAGGCGCGCAAATAGCCGCAGTGCTTCTGGATCCAAAACCTGGCGAGCTTATTCTGGATGCTTGCGCTGCGCCTGGCGGCAAGACTGCCCATTTATTAGAGCTGGCAGATTGTGAGGTAGTTGCCTTGGAGTTAGATGGGGAGCGCCTCGGAAAAATTGGCGGTAATCTAGATCGGCTGCGTTTGCAATCAGATAGAGTCAAAATTACTCGGGGAGATGCATCCAAAGCAGCGTGGTGGGATGGCAGGCTCTTTGACAAAATTTTGCTCGATGCGCCGTGCTCTGCTTCTGGAATTGTGTCGCGTCACCCAGACATTCCGTTTCTCAGGCGCGAAGCTGATGTGAAGTCTTTGCAGCAACGGCAACGCGGGATTTTGACTCAGGCCTGGAAGATGCTAAAGCCCGAGGGACTGCTGTTATATGTCACCTGTTCGGTATTTCCAGAGGAGGGCGAGTCTCAAGCCGTTTGGTTTGCAGCAGAGCATAGCAATGCGTTACGATTAAGCGCTCCGGGGCAGATTCTGCCTTCGGCAACAAATGATGGTTTTTTCTATGCTTTGTTTAAGAAAAAAGGGCCATGAGCCAAAGAATTAAACAACTCATTTTCTGTTGCTTGTTTGCGCTGAACGTTTTTTCTGTTGCAGCTAGCGCAGAGGGCATCAAAATTACATCCGTAGAGTTAGAGCGGTCGGACAACGACTGGCTTTTAAATGCTGCGCTTCAGATTGAGTTATCCCCCGGGTTGGAAGACGCCGTTCAAAAAGGAGTGGTGCTTTATTTTCAGACAGAGTTTGAGCTGACCCGTTCGCGCTGGTATTGGTTTGAAGAGAAGCCAGCAAGTGCGCAAAGACAAACCCGACTTTCTTATCAGCCTTTAACACAGCAATATCGCATTGCCTCGGAGGGCTTTACCTTTTCTGCAAAGACAATCTCGGAGGCTTTGCAAGCCATTGGTAGCATCGGGGGTTGGCGCGTTATCGACAACAACCAAATTGATCCTGCCAAATCCTATATCGCAGGGTTGCGTATGACCTTGGATCTGAGCAAGCTACCAAAACCATTTCAAGTAAACGCATTGAACAATCGTGACTGGAATGTTTCAAGCGATTGGTTGCGTTTTCCATTTTCACCAAATGGCACCAATCTGATTAAGCGATGATCAACCCTAGCGCGCTCTTTCAGTCTCGGTTTTTCCAAAAAGAAGTATGGAAAAATCGGGCGCTTCCTATTGCCGCCACATTCATTGGTGCTTTTGCTCTGCTGTTGCTCATCATGCTGTCGATTGCTTCTTCCAATACAGAATTCTTCGATAACTATTTTATTTGGCTTTACGCAGCTAACGTAGTGATTGGTATCTGCCTCGCGCTGGTCATTTTGACCTTGGTTGTCGTGATTGCGATTCGTTGGCATAAAGGACGCTTTGGTACGCGCTTGATTGCTAAATTGGCCATGATTTTTGCTTTGGTTGGTGTTGTTCCAGGATTAATTCTCTATGGCGTTTCTTTGCAGTTTGTTTCAAGAAGTATTGAAACTTGGTTCGACGTTCAGGTCGAATCTGCTTTAGAGGCTGGCTTAGAGCTTGGGCGTGCCACTTTGGGCGCTTCCCTGCAAGAGCTGCAGGATGAGGGCCGCATTGTTGCAAACCAAATTCAGGCCTTGCCAAATCAAGCCAGCCCCGCAGAGCTGACGCTCTTGTTGTCACGCCTGCGCGACCAATTTGGTATTCAAGAGATCACCATTTTTGATGGGCGGCAAATGGTCGTGGCTACTGCCGCATCTGGCGCTTTGCTTGCCCCTTCCCCTCCACCAAGCCCAGATGTAATGAGCCAGGCTACTAAAGTGAATGGCGCTGGTTTTATTGATGAGCCACTCAATACAACCGAACCGCAACAATATCGCTTACGCGCTGTGATTCCCCTAGCAAAAGAGCGCTCGTTAGCAGGTCGTGGCTTTGGCCTAAATGTTCAATATCAAAAAGAACTTTGGTATTTACAGCTAGTGAAGTCAGTTCCTGAGGGGATTACTAAAAATACCCTGGCAGTTCAGGCGGCTTATAGCGATTATCAAGAGAAGTCCTTGGGGCGCACAGGTTTGCGCAAAATGTTCGTTGGCACACTTACCCTGACACTCTTTTTTGCTTTGTTTGTAGCGGTGACCTTGGCGCTGATATTGGGGCGGCAATTAGCGAGACCCTTGCTGATGTTGCTCAAAGGCACCCAAGCTGTTGCGCAGGGCGATTTATCGCCTAAGCCAGAGTTGGATACGGGCGATGAGCTCGGCATGCTCACGCGTCAATTTAATGTCATGACGCGGCAACTGGCCGATACCCGCACTTCGCTGCAGGAATCCAAAACCTTTTTAGAAACCGTTCTTGGCAACCTTACTGCAGGTGTTTGCATTTTCGATAAAGCTTTTAATGTAGTTTCTAGTAATGCTGGTGCAGATCGTATTTTTGGCCAGGACCTCACGAAGCTAGATGGCCAAGCCCTTAGCAAGATTCCTGCATTAATGGAGTTTGAGCAGGCCTTAAAAGATGGTTTTGCAACCATGAAGCTTGCGGTTACAGAGGGCGTCACACAAAGTCAACATAAAGAGACTGCGGTCTGGCAAAAGCAAATTCAATTACACACAACCAATGAATTTGAGAATGAGTTGGGGGTTACCTTATTTGTGCGAGGAACAGAGTTAACAACCGATCTTCGCATGGTGGTGTTTGATGACATTACAGACGTAGTGAGTGCGCAGCGCTCTATCGCCTGGAGTGAGGTAGCAAGGCGCCTGGCGCATGAGATTAAGAATCCTCTTACCCCCATTCAGTTGTCAGCCGAAAGATTGCAACATAAGCTCGCCGGCACGCTTAGCCCAGAGCAAGAAGAAATGATGAATCGCAGTACTGAGACCATTATTGGTCAAGTGCAAGCTATGAAACAGATGGTCAATGACTTTAGGGACTTTGCTAAGACACCTAGCCCACAGTTAAAGCCCGTTTCTATCAATGTTTTGACACAAGAAATTTTAGGTTTATACGAGGGCAGCCCCTTACGTACCCTGCTGGATGTTAATTGCCCAGACATCATGGGAGACTCAACTCAGTTGCGCCAGGTGATACATAATTTATTGCAGAATGCTCAGGATGCCACATCAGAAGGCACCCATCAAAGTGAGCCAGTCGTAGTGAAAACAGAGCTAGTGCCTTATGGCGAGCTCAACGGCATTCAACAAAATGCGGTGCGATTAACAATAAGTGACTCGGGATCTGGATTTCCAGCTAAGATATTGGCAAGAGCTTTCGAGCCTTATGTTACAACCAAGAGTAAGGGAACCGGTTTAGGTTTGGCGGTAGTGAAAAAAATCATTGATGATCATTCTGCCAAAATAGAAATTCGGAATCGCATGCAGGGAGAAGAAGTGATCGGTGCACAAGTTTCAATTTTGTTTATGAACCTAGCAAAAGAGGCGGCGTAGGAATGGCTAGTATTTTGGTGGTTGATGACGAGATGGGTATTCGTGAGCTTCTTAATGAAATCCTCACCGATGAAGGCCATACTGTTTACGCTGCGGAGAGTGCGGTTCAAGCAAGAACGATTCGTGAGCAAATGCGACCTGATTTGGTGTTACTCGACATTTGGATGCCAGAAACAGACGGGATTACTTTATTAAAAGAGTGGTCTAAGACTGGACAGCTCACTATGCCCGTAGTCATGATGTCTGGGCATGCAACGATCGATACCGCTGTTGAGGCAACCCGTATCGGGGCCCTGAACTTTTTAGAGAAGCCGATTGCCTTACAAAAACTCCTCAAGACCGTTGCCAAGGCACTCGAGAGCTCTCCAAAATATGTAGAGCCCGAAGAGGGTCGCGTAGCTCAGCCCTTGGCAGCCAACAGCGTTGCTCCAAAGACGGTAGCCACAGGGCAAGCTCCGGCACCTCAAGAGGGTGAGTACATTAGCGGCATCGCTAAGACTTTCTATGACCTGCCTTTGCGCGAGGCAAGAGACCTCTTTGAAAAAGCCTATTTTGAGCATCAGATGCAAATCATGGGTGGAAGTATGACAAAGATTTCTGAATACACCGGCCTAGAGAGAACTCACCTCTATCGTAAGCTCAAGGCTTTGGGTATTGATACATCACGCAACAAGAGTGAGCAATAAGGCCTTCAGCCTGTTAAGTTAGCGTTTGTTGAAATCGTCGATGCATTACACGGCATCGGCGTTGCGATGGATAATAGCGCCCACACCATTTTCGGAATGATCCCCATGGAAATTAAGGTCAACTTTCTCGATAAGCTACGTCTTGAAGCCAAGTTTGATGACTTCACAGTAATTGCAGACCAGCCTATCCGATATAAGGGTGATGGCTCGGCTCCTGGCCCATTTGATTACTTTCTGGCTTCATCAGCATTGTGCGCAGCGTATTTTGTGAAGCTGTACTGCGACACGCGTAATATTTCCACCGAAAATATCCGCCTCTCACAGAATAATATTATTGATCCGGAAAACCGCTATCAGCAGATTTTCAAGATTCAGGTCGAACTGCCTGAGGACATCTCTGCCACAGACCGCCAGGGCATTTTGCGTTCTATTGACCGTTGTACGGTTAAAAAGGTAGTGCAAGCTGGGCCGGAGTTTCTCATTGAAGAGGTAGAGAATCTGGACCTCGATGCGCAGACCTTGTTGACCTTGAAGCCGACTTCTGATGTTAGTACTTATATTGTGGGCAAGGATTTGCCACTAGAGGAAACGATTGCCAATATGTCAGGCTTGTTGGCAAATCTTGGCATTAAGATTGAAATTGCTTCGTGGCGCAATCTCATTCCCAATGTGTGGTCATTGCATATCCGTGATGCGCATTCGCCCATGTGTTTTACCAATGGGAAGGGGTCAACAAAAGAAAGCGCATTGGCATCGGCCCTGGGCGAGTATATCGAGCGACTGAGCAATAATCATTTCTATGCCGGTGCATTTTGGGGTGATGACATCGCTAATGCAGCGTTTGTGCATTACCCGAACGAACGCTGGTTCAAGCCAGGCCCTAAAGATGGACTACCGACAGAAATTCTGGATGAGCATTGTCTGAAAATTTTTAATCCCGATGGCGATTTGCGTGCCTCACATCTGATCGACACCAATTCTGGAAATGTAGGGCGCGGCATTTGTTCATTGCCGTATGTGCGTCAGTCAGATGGAGAGACCATTTATTTTCCATCGAACCTCATCGAAAATCTTTACGTCAGCAACGGCATGAGTGCTGGCAATACGCTGGCAGAAGCACAGGTGCAATGCTTGTCGGAGATTTTTGAGCGGGCTGTCAAACGTGAAATTTTAGAAGGCGAAATCGCCTTGCCGGATGTGCCGCAGGAAGTGTTGGCGAAATACCCCAGTATTCTGGCGGGCATACAGGGACTGGAAGAGCAGGGCTTTCCGGTGCTGGTAAAGGATGCCTCGCTGGGTGGGGTCTATCCGGTGATGTGCGTCACCTTAATGAATCCGCGAACAGGTGGTGTGTTTGCATCCTTCGGCGCGCACCCGAGTTTAGAAGTGGCGCTCGAACGCAGTTTGACTGAATTATTACAAGGGCGCAGTTTAGAAGGTCTCAATGATTTACCTCCACCCACTTTTGCAAGTGAAGCGGTAACGGAGCCAAATAACTTTGTTGAACACTTTATTGATTCCAGCGGCATTGTGTCATGGCGTTTTTTCAGCGCAAAATCTGATTACGAATTTGTTGAGTGGGACTTCTCTAGCAAAGGTGAAAACGCCAATGCCGAGGAAGCTACAACTTTGTTTGGCATTCTGAAAGCCATGGGCAAAGAAGCTTACGTCGCGGTGTATGACCAATTAGGCGCGACAGCATGTCGGATCTTGGTGCCGGGCTATTCCGAGGTTTATCCAATAGAAGATCTGATCTGGGATAACACCAACAAGGCGCTACTGTTCCGTAGTGACATTTTGAGCTTGCATTCTCTGGATGATGCAAAGCTAGGCGCGTTGCTTGAGCGCTTAGAAAATAACGAGTTGGATGAGTACGGCGATATCGCTACATTAATTGGTATTGAGTTTGACGAGAACACGGTTTGGGGTCAACTAACAGTTCTGGAGCTAAAGCTATTGATACATCTTGCTTTGAAACAACATGAAGAGGCGCATGAGTTAGTGGGCACCTTCCTTCAATATAACGACAATACGGTCGAGCGCGGATTGTTTTATCAAGCCTTGAATGTAGTGCTAGAAGTTCTACTAGACGATGATTTAGAGATCGATGACTACGCAGTTAACTTCCGTCGGATGTTTGGCGATACTCGAATGGACGCCATAATGGGCTCAGTGGACGGCAGCATACGCTTCTTTGGTTTGACGCCAACCAGCATAAAACTGGAGGGTCTCGACAGGCACCACCGCATGATCGACAGCTATAGAAAATTGCATGCGGCTCGAGCCAGAATGGCAGCTACGGTCTGTTAGACCATTTTTCAGCCTGGAATGCAGTTTCATTTATAATTCCAAGTCTTGGCCTGGTAGCTCAGTCGGTAGAGCAGAGGATTGAAAATCCTTGTGTCGGTGGTTCGATTCCGCCCCGGGCCACCAAGAATACAGGGCTACAGCCCGATAGTGTGTTACAAAATTCTATAACACACTCTTTACACAGTTTTGAAATGGGTATACGCTGTAAAACATTACATTCAATGTTTACAAGGGTAGCGTGTCCATATGCCAAAAAAACTTGCTGTCCCACACAAATCAAAAAAAACTAATTCTGTTGCTGTTAGTGACACGTTAATACACCTACGTGATGGTGACGTAGTTTTATATAGACGAGAAAATAGTGGCAAGTGGCAAGCACGTTATAAGCTGTTTAATAAATGGCACCGCATTAGTACAAAAGAAAAAAACACAGACTACGCAAGCAAAATGGCTTGTGAAACTTACGATAGAGCACGTTTTTTAGCAGACGAAGATATCGTTATTACAAGCAAGAAGTTTGGTGCTGTGGCAAAGGTAGTTGTAAAGCAGTTACAAGACGAGTTGGAAAGTGGCAATGGCAAAAGCGTCTACAACACCTATATAGCAGTAACCAATAAGTACCTTATTCCATTCTTTGAAAAATACAACCTAAACGGCATAGATTACGAAGCACTTAAAAAGTTTGATACGTGGAGAGAGGGTGAAATGGGTAAGAAGCCACGTGCTTCAACAATAACCAATCACAACACGGCATTAAATAGGGTTTTGGAATACGCAATAGATATGGGATATATGAGCAAAGTTCATTTACCCAACTTACAAAATGAAGGCAGTAAAAGCGAGCCACGTCCCGCATTTAGCAAATCTGAATATAAGAGCTTAACGAGCTTTATGACAAGGTGGAGCAAAAAAGGACATACACAGCGTACAAAAGATATGAGGGAGCTTTTACGTGATTACGTACTTGTACTTGCCAATACGGGAATGCGACACGGCACAGAGGCATTAGGACTTAAATGGAAAGACATACATTGGGTAACAACAAATGGTGAGCGTTACCTACAATTTACTGTAGATGGCAAAACAGGCAAACGAGATTTAATCGCACGTCACAACGTACAGGACTATTTGGAACGCATACAGCTACGCGATAAAGCTATTGCCAAATTGAGTTTTGATAACTTACTCAAAAAACGAGTAGACGAATTTGTGTTTAGGTTACGTGACGGCACTACAACAGAAAACTTGGGTGGTACGTTTAGGCACTTAATGCGAGATAGTGGTTTGAATAAAGGCAGAAGAAAAGCAAGGACGCTTTATAGCTTGCGACATACATACGCACACTTGGCAATTTTGGACGAAGGCATAGACGTATATAAGTTATCTAAACAAATGGGCACAAGCGTACCAATGATTGAGCAATATTATGGGCACGTAACACCCGCACACGTAGCTAACCAATTGGCTGGTAAACGTATGGGTAAGCACAAGCCCATTAAACCCACAATCTCTGATAAACAGTAATTATTAGTTTGGGTTGTTATTGGGAAATTTGACAGCATTAATTTGTTGCTGTGCTTTAGCAACCTTTTGCCTATCACGTTCAGCCTTTAGCTGTTTGCCAACATTTTCCTTTTGCTTCTTTAGCCCATCTATACGTGCTTGTTGTGGTGTTAATGGTTTTATTACATTTGGTTTAATTTCGCTTAGTCGCATTTAATGTCCAATTTGTATAGGTGGCGATACAACGTTATTAGCACCGTATAAAGATTGGACTAACTTAAACGCAAGCATAGAATTTTCCGCAAATACGATTGTGTTCATTACCAATCCACTTACTTTAATGGTTGCCTTAAACTGTTTCATACAGTATTTATTTTTTATTACATTTACGTGCCCCAAATACATATTAGATGGGGCACGTAAATAACATCACTTATTAAACGCTTCGCGTGTTGCTGTACTTACTTCATTCATAGCGTCGTCCAATTCACCATTAGCAACCATCACTTTTAATGATTTGAGTGTGCTAATAAGTTCTTCACCATTGCTAAGCTCAATTGCGTTAGCACCCTTCTTATTAAGTGGAAGTGTTTTAGCACCGTACTTAATAGCTAAATTAATCTTGCCACTATCACTTACCCAAAACCATTCTTTAACACGCTTAACAACCTCTGCTGTCATACGTTCACCCGTTTGCTTATTAACGTAAGTTTTTAAGCGTGTAGGTGCGTAAGTTTTACCTTCCTTTTGTGCCAAACATAAATTGAGTTGTTCGTCCAATTTGGTACATAGCTTATTGCGACGAATAACAATGGGTGCGACAGTTTGGTGCTTCTTGCTTGTTACCAATTTCAAAGTGCTTAATGTTGTGCTCATATCGTTCTCCTATAAGTTAATGGGCACACTTAATTTAGTACCAAAAAAACGATATGGGCAACCTCTATTTGCCTACATAAACCAAACGATTCATTAAAAATATATTGGTTTTATTTGGTATCGCATAAATAAATGTATGCGAATAACAGCACAAACAATTAGAGATTTTTTAGATACACAGCAAAAGCACATTACGCAATATGTGGTGGCACAAAGCCATTTCCATACGTATCACAAAATGGAATGGGAAATTGAGCGTATGTCTGTATCGCTTAAAAAGGATTTGAGGCACGCACGAAATTGCTTTAATAAAGAGCTTTACGGCAATGGAGCAAGACGCAAACCACTTACATATCAACCACTATTAATACCTACATTAGAAGGCACTAAAAAGACAACAAGTCCAAAACATACGCTTCACTACAACATTTACTTAGGCAACTTACCAAAAATACTTACAACAGAGGACATTAAAGAATTATGGACATACTGTTGGGTAGAAAAAGCACATCAAAAAAACGACATATACATTACAGAACCGTTAGCTAACACTCAATCACACCTTTTATATTACGGCACCAAAGAAACGCAAATTGGAAATTTAAGTTGTTGGGATTTTGAAAATACTCAAATACCTTATAACGCACTAAACGCTGACTGAAGTTGCGTTTGGTTTATATAGCTACGCATTGGACGCAATGGGTAGTTATATTACTTTGGTTAAATTTTAGTAAAACAGCAAAAATCAATAATCTCTACTTAGTAGTAATTGGTAGCACGTCAAAACAACGCTACAAGCACATAAAGCAAGAAGCTGAATAGCAATACAGCAGAGAGCAAAGCAAACAGCGTGTAGACGCTGTACACAAGTCTTCCAAAAACTGTGGGAGATAGACGACAAATTCAATAAATACAGCAATGTAAGGAAATGTAGAAAACCTTACATTTAGCAATTAAAAGCACATATCTCATTGATTATTGGAAGGTTTTATAAATGACAGCGTTTTGGCATAAAGAGGTAGGAAAAAATAAACAAAGAAAACAAACTGTAGCTATAGCAAAACTTTGGTTAGGAAAAGACACTATGGCTAAGCAAGCAAAAACATTGAATCAAAACGAAATACGTAAAGTTTTGGATTACACGGCAACACGCAAGCACAGCACACGCAATCGCTGTTTGCTGTACACCACATTTTTAAGTGGTATGAGGGTGGGAGAGGTAGCAACGCTACGCTACAGCGACGTTATAAACGCAGACGGCACTATTAAGAATGAAATACGTTTGATTGCTGAAAACACAAAAACAAATGAAGCAAGAACTGTATTTGTGAATGACAAGCTACGTAAAGAGTTTGAAAAGTACATCGCTGTGTATAAACCAGCAAACCCAAATGTAAAGTTCTTTTATAGTCAAAAACGGGAAAGTAACGGGTTCACACCCAATACGCTCACTCAGTTCTTTCACTACCTATATAAACGTGCGGGTGTGGACGGTGCCAGTAGCCACAGTGGACGTAGAACGTTTATAACCAACCTGGCAACTAAAGGTGTGGGTGTGCGTGTATTAATGAGTTTAGCGGGGCATAAAAATATAAGCACTACGCAATGCTACATAGATGTTAATGACGATATGAAGCGTAGTGCTGTAGAACTGATTTAGCTATACTTGTGCGATATGAAGAAAATTAAATTTATCGATTTATTTTGTGGAATAGGTGGTTTTCACTATGCCATTGAAGATGCCGCACATCGTTTAGGTTTTGAGGTTGAATGTGTGTTTGCCAGCGATATTGATAAAGAAGCGAGTGTGGCATACAAAGAAAATTTTGGAATTGATTCGCACAGTGACATTACTAAGATAGATGCTAAAGATATCCCTAAGCACGATATTTTGCTTGCTGGATTTCCTTGTCAAGCATTTAGCATTATTGGTGCGAGAAAAGGTTTTGACGATACAAGAGGGACATTATTTTTCGATATTGCTCGAATACTTAAGGAGAAGCAACCAAAAGGTTTTGTATTAGAGAATGTTAAGCAGTTAAAAGGACACGATAGCGGAAGAACGCTAAACGTAATACTTGATACATTAAAAGACTTAGGCTACGACGCTGAGTTCAAAGTGCTAAACGCAAAAGATTTTGGTTTGCCTCAAAAACGTGAACGTATTTTTATAGTTGGGTGGAAGAAAAATCTTAAATTTGATTGGCTGTTTAATGAAATAGAAATGAAGCCATTATCAAAAGTTTTAGAAAAGAAGGTTGATAGTTTTTATTACGCATCTAAAAAAATCACAGATAGCAGAAAGCTAAATGTAAAAGCTGAGCAAATTAAGCATAAACGTCCAACAATTTGGCACGAAAATAAAAGTGGAAATATAAGTGCGTATGAATATAGCTGTGCTTTAAGGGCTGGTGCTTCATACAATTACTTGTTGGTTAATGGTGAAAGAAGAATGACTGAGCGTGAAATGCTTAGGCTACAAGGCTTTCCAGAGCACTTTAAGATAACTCACACATACGCAACAATGAGACGGTTCGCTGGAAATTCTTTACCAATTCCAGCCGCAAATGCGGTAATCTTTAAGCTTATTGATAAAAACATCAAAAATAACAATGAGCCTAAATCAACCAAAGTTACGACAAGCAATAAAGTCCGCACCGCTTTACCCGTTAAACAACTTTCCAAACCAGTTCGTAAAAAAATTAGCTGAATCAATTTGCGTTCATTTGGCTACACGTGGTGAAGGAGATTTAGAAGGTAAAGACTGGGAAAAAATATTCGCAGAATGTATTGGTGCTAAATGGTCACCATCAAATATTGGATTGGACGACATTACACACAACCAATCATCTACAGCTTGGGGTGCTAAAACTGTAAAAGGAAAAATTCCAACGACAAGTGAAGCAAAATTAAAACCACAAAAAGTTAGATTGATAAGCGGTAGAAATTCACCAAACTATAGTTACGAAGAAACAATTAATCCAAAAAAGACTAATCCAAATGTAGTTGGAGAAATGGTGCTTGAAATTTGGAATACAAGGGTTAGAGAAGTAAGAGCACGTTTTGAAAATTTACGAACTGTGGTGCTGGTAAAGGGTGAAGAGCTTAATAGAGTTGCTGTATTTGAACTGGATACAGAGCTATATATAGTGAAAGACTTTACTTGGAAGTGGAATAAGAATGGTAATTTAGAGGGATTTGATAGTAGTTTGGAGCATAGATTTACTTGGCAACCACACGGTTCCCAATTTACGATAATTGACTCAATACCAGATAATGCGTTGCGATTAGCAATTAAACGTCCACAAGACATACCAAAATCAGAGGTGTTGAAACAAATTGGCTTTAACGATACTTTTTTTAGTAAGATTTGATATATGGAAAAAGAAGAATTAGAAACAAAATTCGTTAAGTTCCTCACTCGTAAAAGCAAAAGAGATGGAAGTGCTTACGGTGAGAACTATGTTAAAGATAAAGTGGCACGCTTAAGAAAATTGGAGAAATTATTTCCAATTTCCAAATTAAGCAATATTACTGACAAGAATTATTTTGATATTACTGACGAAGTAATGAAAGAGTTTAAGCAAGTAATTGGAACCACTAACAAGCACTACAAGTATGCTGACTATATGGTTGTAGTACGTTTGTTGTATGAAATGAATAACAGCGGCAAGCAAGCACAGCGATATGCTTTTTATGCTGGTGTGAAAAATGTCTAAAACTCAAATAGTAGCTTTATAAAGCACAGCCATTAACGCAACCAGTGCGTTACATAAAAGTGATAATCTCTACTTATTGGTAATTAATACCTAATGGGGGTTGTATATGGCACTGAAGCAAACCTTAAAAAGCAAGCTACAAAAAGACTTAGTTCAGCTTAAAGAGCTTGCTGACAAACAATCACACTTGTACGTCAGTTCCCGCAATATGTTGTATGAAGGTTTAGCCAAAGTGTATGTATGGTGGCAATCCGCAAATAACGAAAAAGGGTTATTAGAGAAGCTGTACGCAGATAACGGCATACAGTACAAAAAGGAAATTAAGGCAGACGAAAATTATTCCCCATTGCTACGCTACTTGTGGGGTATGGATGGCACAGTCAATAGCAACACAATAGATTTATGGAATAGAGCATTAAACAAGGTTAATGCGGCAATCAACGCAGACAAGGTGTTTTACAAGCAAAACACAGTCCAAAAGATTATTACGTTTATAGATACAAAAGGTGGCATTAGGGGTTTAGCGGCATATGACAGTACCCAAGTAGACGTAGCAAAAGAACCAAAACTCAAAAAAACCAAAATTGACGTAAATGTAGAGAAGAAGCGACACGAAGAGCATTTAGCAAAAGGAAATGTGTACTACGCTACTAATGCCACACCCATAGCCAAGTTCACCACTAAGCATTCATTACCTACAGCAGACAGCTCTATTGGTTTGGGGTTATTTAGGAAGACTAAAAGTGGATATGAGCTATTAAAGGCAATTGACGATAAAGCGTTAATTGAACAAGCGTTAATTGGTTCATACGCACGAAGTACAGATAGCGTACCTTACACAGTACGTTTAATAACTGAAATCATTGCTACGCAAACTGTTCCAAAACCATTACAAAGTCTATCGCGTTCTTTAGCAGACAAAAGTAAGTTCAAATCTGCTGATGGCACAGCAATGATGATGCTGAAGAGATTGTTGTATATGGCAGAAAAGCGTGTATTTGTATTAAGTGCCAATCGTAGTGCGTGTAGTCCTGTAACTATCGCAATGCCAAACAAACAAATAATAGACAGTAAGCAAAGTGTGGCATTGAATATCAACGATAGAACGTATATTGAAAATAGCTTAATACATAGTGGTGACTTAAACTTTTATACAACGGACACCTCTACTAAAGTATTAGCTATTAAAGGTGAGGCAGCAACACACAAACTTGAATTAGAAAATACCATTACTAAAAAGTATCGTTATGTTCGCTTTTATCCACTTACCATCCACAAATCAGAAGCAAGCAAACAACAAGCCATTCTCAAGCGTGGAATGAAATTCAAAGCTGTTCATACAGCTAAGTTGGACACAAATTGGTTAGCTGAATTAAATGGTGAGTTTTTAAGTAGATGGGTGAATGGATTAGGCAAAAGTATTAAGCGTAAGGAATACGCTGTGATTGCTTTAGCTTTTGGTAAGAGTGGCATTACTTTTAAGTTTTGCCAACGTGCCAATACTTACGTGGAAGAAGAGTTGATTAAGTACACCCACGCAAGCAACGCAAAGGCTATAACAGTAGAGGTTTTGGCTAAAGATGTAATCCCTGTGCTTAATTCGCTTGTGTATAGCGACTTAGTAGGTGGTGTAACTGTGGAAGTAGACAGCAAAGCTATCTTCTTTAAGTACAAAACCAAATCAGCAGAATATATTGTTGCTGTGCCTACTACTAACAGTAAAGGCATACGTAACGAAGACTATTTTGAAGCGTATGGAGCATAGCAATGGATGACTTTAATAAGCGTTGGGATAACTTTGCTGTTTACTTGCCATCTATTCAAAAGGGTTACGCAAAAGCCGCAAGTAGGGCAGACGATAAAACACGGACGATGCCAAAAGATGTCACATTGCGTTCACTTAATTTCCTAAACCCAAAAAGCAAGCTATGGCATTACAAGTACGCTTTATATAGTGCAGGACAATTTAAGATTGGTGAACAGCAAACAGACATTGTTACAACACGTGATGAAAAGCAAACTGTCATTTTGGGTGATAGTGGCGGCTTCCAAATAGGTAAAGGCACGTTAGCAGGTTTTACAGCAATCAATAAACTAAAGACAGCAGACGAAGTATGTCAAGCGTGGAGAAACGCAACTGAGTTAAAGAAGTGGATTGTCAATTGGTTAGAAACACACAGCGATTACGCAATGACTTTAGATATGCCGTTGTGGGCAAAGTCACCCAAAAACAAACACACTCCATTTCATAAATGTAGCGTTCAGCAATTGATTGATTTAACAGTTGAGAATTTAGAGTTTATTAAAAAGAATAAACGTGGCAATACTAAGTGGCTTAACGTTATACAAGGCGATACAACTGAAGATATGAAGTTATGGTGGGATGCTGTTAAAGGTTATAGATTTGGTGGATGGGCATTAGCAGGCAATACGGGGTGGAGAGGTGGAAGTATGGCAGTTGTTACGCAAGTGTTAATGATGCGTGACGAAGGTGCTTTTGAAAAAGGAATGGATTGGTTACACGTTTTGGGTGTTTCTCAAACAAAGTGGGCAGTAATACTAAGTGCGATACAGCGTGGATTACGTAAATCAACCAATCCTAACTTACGTGTAAGTTTTGATAGTGCCGCACCAAATATACTTGCAGGTAAATTTGAGCAACTTGCTGTGTATCCTAAATTTAGTAAAAAAGAAGATAGTTGGAGTATCAGTGCTGTACGTTGTCCAAGTGCCAAAATTTATGTAAACAGCAAAGAAGAATATGCTTTCCCGTTCCCGTCAGCATTAGGTGATAAGTTAAAACTATCGCACCTAAGTGTGAAGTATGACAAATACAGCAATGTGAAGTTTGACGACGTAACGCAAGCTTTTTTAACCCACCACAACACTTGGGTATATGTACGCTCTATGTTGGAAGCTAATGAGTTAGCTTTTATGGACAAAGCAGACGCAGAACAGTTTGTGCCACCAAATCTTTTGTTGTGCTTAGAGTTGATAGAAGACTTGATGTGTACAAAAAATTGGAAAAAACGAATTACTGATAACAAGAGATTATTTGATGCTGTGGATAAGATGAGTAAGGATGAGGTGATTATTGTTTAGTGGTGCTATACTAATAACCCACAAATCCTTATATTATATGGGTTATATGCGTAACACAGTCTATCGCACATAACACAAAAAAGACATTTGAAGCATATAGAATATACGTCTTACGCTAACAAATGTCTTGAAAATCCTTGTGTCGGTGGTTCGATTCCGCCCCGGGC
>Ga0194039_1000471_pt1 | contig 24466 bp, 53 predicted proteins | sample JunL228m_MetaG_FD_148679 | JGI IMG/M metagenome (GOLD analysis project Ga0194039, IMG submission 148679) | Anoxic zone freshwater microbial communities from boreal shield lake in IISD Experimental Lakes Area, Ontario, Canada - Jun2016-L227-8m | ecosystem: Environmental > Aquatic > Freshwater >... | reverse complement strand
GAGGGGGGGGGGTATAGGGGGCAATAGCTGAATTAAGCCATTAGAAGCCATGTAACGAACCCTTTATGCTATTAATACATTTGTACCGATCAGGTGCCGTTCGTTCATCCTGTGGCTTCTTATAGGGCAAAAAACAGATGCCTGTGATATTACCAACTAATAACAAACATGTTATAATCATATACATATATCTATATTGTTTACATATAAAATAGTATAAAAAAAGGGTGCAATTTGCACCCCTTTTTACCCTTAAAATTTACCCCTTATTCCGTCGGTACTAGCTGCAAATTTTCGGTTTGTATGGAAATACTCCCAACCTGTGAAACTGTGTGCCATTGAACACGTGAAGCCCTACTATTAAGGAATTTATCAACTTGCCAACCCGCAACCGTTGCGGGTTTGTTTGCTGTTAAATTTTCAATTTTGGCGTTACATATAGGGCAAACGGTGTGACTATCTTCGACAACTGAAACATACATATATTCTCCATTACAGGAAGGGCAAAGGTGCAATTTAGTGGTTTTGGCGTTAATTTTTTCACCTAACATATTTATATTACCTGTATTTATGAAGTATTTTAATACGCTATTAATCTTAATAGCGTCGTTGTTTACCCTTGTTTTGGGAGCGCACTTTTTGTCTATCGCGGCGGCTACAAAAGTACGAACCTGAGAGCAATATTGATCAGCCGTTAACCCCTTTTTGTTAATGTATTTAAAGCCTTTAATTTCTGAAGGGGTGCAACTGTTTTGAATAGCCAAAATATTCTCAGCATCCAAATTTTCAGCCTGTTTAATACTACTTTCCCTTGCGTTGGAATATTTAACGCCAACCAAAAAACTACAGTCTGCAACCTCTGACAGGTTTGAGGCACTCGAAACATAGTCCTTTATGCGAATAATTGTCGGACAATACAGGCGGGACGTAATAACAATTAGGCGAAGCAAAGCGAACAAATTAATGTTCTTTTTGCCTTCTAAATTGTTTGTTCTAACAGCGTTAATAACTGCTAAAGTGTTGGTTTTGATGTCATTAGAAATTTTCATTGCCGTAATTTTACCTGTTTCGACGTTGAAACATTAAGGCAAAGATACAACTAATTTTAATACAAAAAACGTTTTGCCAAAAATAAATTTATTTATTTTTGCGTATATAAATAACCCCGTATGCGTGTATGTGTATGCGTGTTACTAATATCAAAAGACAATACAGGCGGGCGGGTATTGCGGGCGGGCGGTTAAATAATCAAAAGACAATAGCGAGCCTAAACATATGCGGCAAACGTGTATATTAATTTTAAGCCGTTTTAAGCCACTTTTACCCCTGTGCGGTATGTGTGCCTGTTTTCATTCAGTTGATTAAACAGGGCGCAAATTTAGGCTATACAGGGCAAAAAAAAAGCCCCGCAAAGTGCGAGGCTTGAGGGGTGCGAGGCGGTTACTTTATCATATCCGCAAACTTGCTCAAAATTACTCTTTCTTTCGAGGCAACGGAACCAAACATTTTGGCTTCTTCGCTGTCAGCCCCGAGGCTGTGAGTAGTGTATTTTGTGATGCCTGAGAACAAACCCCAGAGGGTATTTCCTTTGTCGTTCAGTTGGTTTGCGGTGTCGAGGGTAAAGGTTTCGATCAGGTTAGTTTTTTTGGTGCTAAGGGTGCGCTTGTCAGCCTGTGCGGTGCGGTTTGCCTGAGCTTCAGAGAAACTTATATCAAACATACCTTTGTACACTGTGTCAATAGCCTGAGCGGTAACAGGTGCGGAGGCTAAACGTGCAATAAGGTCAAAATGTGCGGCTTCATCTTTGCGGAAAATATCCATACTTTTCAGCAAATCTTCTACCCTTATATTCATACTTTTGGTATGTTTGATTTTACTATCCAACTGCCTATAAGCGGCAAAAAACGTGTTCATACAGGAAATAGTTTTGGTACTGATTCCTATACCTAAAGAGGTCGAGCCGTCGAAGGAATTAACAACAGTTCCAAAACCTTCAATAGTGTCCATAGTGCCGTCAGGTCTGCGAAGGTGCGTATTACCTGTTTTGAGTTGGATATAAACCTTTGCGCCACCTTTAAGCGTTCCAAATGAATGTAGCGGGGCATCTGCAACCTTTGACAGGTCGAGAATAAGCTCTGCAAGTTCCTGATTTTGAAATACTTCGTACCCTGACTTGTGTACGCCTAAGATACTTTTTGTATCTTCCCTGACTATTGCAATATGATCGGTAACTATACCCGATTCGGTTTGCAATTTTTCCTTTGATACTGACCAGTCTAAGCCAGTTTTCATAAGCAGTTCCACTGCGTTGATTGATTTTTCTGATCCGATTAAAAACATTGCCGTAAATTTTAACTGAGTGATTCGTTTCAAACAGTGAGGCAAAGTAACAACTAATTTTTGACACTACCAAATTTTTGTACAAATTAATATGAAATATTTTTAAATTTAGAATTGATCTAAATAAGCCGCTTATATATAGTATAGCGTGTGCGTGGTTAAATAATCATATAGACATATAGCGTGTGCGGGCGCATATATGCGGGTGCGTCGCATACGTCGTGTGTGCGTTACGCCAATGCGGGTTTGCGTGTGCGGTTCTATGATCATATAGACATAAAAAAACCCGCCCCTGTGCACGTATGGGAGTACGTGTCGGGGCGGGCGGAGATTCACGGCAAATGAACTATCCTAAAATTTTTTCGCCTGTATCTGCCTGATACATCTGACCTTTGCCGAGTCCGAAGCCGTTGCCCAAATTGTGATAGCAGGGAGGGCAAAATATACCCCAGTGATTTGTACCACTGAAAGAGCCATCTACAAATTTATCCGTAATTGGTTTGTGGCAGAGGTCGCACTCCTTTGGAGTTTCGCCAGCCCATTTTATATTTTCGCTCATTGCCGTATTGTTTAAAGTGAGGTGCAAATGTACAACTAATATTTGACACTACCAAATTTATTTTCGGTAGTCCTGAATCATATCAAGTTTAACTTTGTATTGATCTATTTCAAAGTCGTAGTGAAATGCGTTCTGTGGGTACACTGATTTCACTAATTCATATTGTTTAATCCGTGAGTTCAGTTTCTCAACTAAGCGGGTAAACTTGCGTTCACTCATTGACCTGATCGCTGACTTCATTAGTTCGTCGCGGGTAGAGTGAATCCGTTTGAATGCGTTTGTTTTATCCGTGATTGTGGGGCAGCCCTTGAACATTGCATTCTGTCCCTTGGCTACTTCTCTTGTGAACTCTTGTACGAGTTCATCTGTCCATTTGAATTTAAGTTCCATTGCCGTATGAATTAGACTACAAATGTACAACTAATTTTTGAACTGTGCAAATTTATTTTTAAAATCCGTACCCGACTGACAAGGCTCCGAATATTGAGGTACAACTATTCACCCCAAATTTGAGACCTATATTCATATGGTTTACTCTGAAATCTTTACCAGCTCCCAGCTCATATGCAAACTTTTGGTTTTTTGTCATAGACTGTTTGCCCTGTCCTTCGTTGTATATGTAGTATTCGTTTAGCAGTCCGACGCCCCCGAATAGGTTTATTTCAGACATACATTCAACGTGCTTGTTAACCCCAAGCATGATTCCATCGTAGAGTATATAACCAGGTATTCTGGATGTGTATTGTGAATTAACACGTTTGGGAAGATCAACTTTGTTATAGTACCGCGAGACGTAGAACCCAAAGTTATCCGACCTTAGTTCCATACCAATTAATACAGTTTTTTTGGTTGCTCCGCCCATAAAGACGTTAATACTTTGGCTGGTGGCGGTTAGTGTTATAGCTACAAGCGCCAGCGTAATAAATAATTTTCTTTTCATTGCCGTTTAAATTAGAATGCGAAGGTACAACAAATATTTGATACCACCAAATTTATTATAAAAAAAACCACCCCCGAAGGGGTGATCTTTATTTGTGAATTTAGAAGCCCATATCGTTGAGGTACTTTTCAGCGAGGTGCTTAGGTGCCCACCGAATTGCTCCCCACTCTTTCGAGTTCAGAATGTCAGCGGGTTTGCTTTTGCAGTTGGTACTGTTTCCGCTGGGAGTTGAGCCTATTACGAGGGCTTTGTTCATTATTATGTCGCACCACCCTTGTGAGTAGGTGAAGCCACCTATCAGCTTTTCACGGTTCAACTTACCTTCTTCGTCGCAGTAAAGGACGTCGCCGTTTGGGAGTTCAACGGGGCATTCGAACATATCGCAGTCCATTGCCTTGTAGATTGCATTAATACCCTTTTCGATTTTAATTTCTGTAACCGTTCGGGTTGCTGGGTCAATTAGTAGTGCTTTCATTGCCGTAGTGTTTAAGTGAGCTGCAAATATACAACAAGTTTTTGACACCACCAAATAAATTACAAAATAAAATAGGAAGGGCGGTATGATCCACCCTGTTTAATTGATTTTTAGAAATGATCCTGTTTTGTTATTAGCTTGTCTACCTTAGCATTTAGTCGTTAGACTGTTATAGATCGGTGTTAATATACAAAACGGTGATTCATATTGTTTTATCTGAGTTTTGCAGCGCACATTTGAGCACTTTTGAGCGACCTGTGGCGACCGTGAATTTCACCGTCTATCAAGGTATTATACTGATATGCGGGAGCCATATCTGAGGGTACAATTTCAACCTTTGGAGCTATGTATTTTGAGTTTTGATATAACACCCTGCCAGTAGCCATTGAGCGAATTTTGACAATACAGTGATCGAGGATTGCACCACCACCGATTGAGCGGGTATTGTGAAGCAGTAAGGGTATTTTGTATGTGCCTGTGGACTGCCCTATGGTTCCGATTGTGTCGTGTTCTTCGTGCCAATCCCTACCAGTTTCGGTATCACCGAAATAGATTTTTACCCTGTGTCCTGTGTGCAGTAGTCCGCGAAGTATTCCGCAAACCAATTCAGGGGTTTCAGTATGAAATGCCATACCTTCAATAACTTTGTATTTTGTTTCCATTGCCGTGAGGTTTAAGTTTCAGCAAAGATACAACAAAGTTTTGACACCACCAAATAAATTACAAATTATTTTGTTTGAAGTTTCAGGGGAATTATTGTGTAAGGTCTATCCCAGCATTCCGACACCCATTTTTTGGCGGCTGATTTACTTGGAAATTCTCCCATATCCAGCTGTTTGCAGGAGCCGTGAAGTAATAACTTACATTTGATTGCTTTCATACTGTTTTATTTCAAAGTGTTACTGAATTGTGCGTAGTACTCTTCACGTGTCAGGGGCTTTGCGTACCGCTTGTGTAAGCAGTCAGGGCATTCGTAACCCATAGCTGAAACGCCAGTTGTATCTTCGCCTATGGTCATATGTCTGCCACATTTGCAACGTGCTTTTGAAGAGGGGTTCAGGTTGTTATTGTGCTTGCTCATTGCCGTATGATTTAGATTAGGCTGCAAATATACAACAAGTTTTTGATACCACCAAATAAATTATGAAATAAAAAAACCCGCTCTGAGGCGGGTATTTATTTAGCGTTTCATAGTTGCAGGTATTTTTAGATTAATTACTCCGTGACTTGCAATAACTTGTCATACTCAGGGTCTTCAGAGTTTGGTGAATTTATCCACGCTTCCCACTGTTGGCGCGTGTATTCAACGCCGTCGTGCTTATGCCAGCCGCATTCGAGGCAGTGTATATTTTGAACACGGCGTCCTTCCTTTTTATAGGAGAAATCCTGTGTATATTCGTGCTTGCACTCAACTATAGCTAAGCCGAATTTGTAGTTCTTTTTGGGGTCTTTAACCTGATCGAGGTAACTCATTGCCGTATGTTTTTATAAGTGAGGTTGCAAATATACAACAAGTTTTTGACACTACCAAATTTATTTTAGTTTAAGACTGATTTGTATTTATTCAGCAATAGCGTTTTGAATTTTTCGTATTTAACCCTTGTGTCCTTTCCGCTAGGCATTGCCACGTTTATTTGGTGTATTATTTCGTTTGTTGTCAAACATTTTAACCCGACCGAATTTGGTGTACTTGCCAGCCCCGTATAAAATACCATGTATTCCATTATCGTATGATTTAATTTTTAGTAAATATACAACTTGTTTTTGACACTACCAAATTTATTTTACGACATTTATTTGAGTTGATAGTGATTCGTCTGAAAATGCCGATATAACTACCTTTTCGATTACAGGGTTTTCCAGCAATTTAACTATTCTGCTCAAAGAAACGGCTAATTCCTCAGCCGTTCCTTCGCCCTCAATATTGAGTTTAAACTTTTTCATATTGTTTAGTATGAATTACCAGTTTGAATGTTTGCCCAATTTCACTTTGCTTTCAATCCAGTCCATAACCTGTCCAGCATAGTATGAAGTTGTGAGGTCGTTCAGAAAATTGTCAAGCGTTCTGTAAGCATATGCGCTGTCAGTGTTGACTGTTTCCCTTGTAAATTCCTTTGCGTTTGACTGGTCTGAGCTTCTGCGTGAACCTTTGGAATAGTCCCATTCCTTACCGATAACATTTACCTGCTTTGAGGTTGCTTCAACGGTGATAATACCACCACGACAAACCTCTCCTAACTTCCACGTTTTAGTTGCCATTTTGTTATAGTTTTAAATTCACTACAAATATACAACAAGTTTTTTAACTTACCAAATATTTTACAATATTTCTTTATACTGTGTAAGTTATGTTCCACTCTTCGCCACCCAAACCCATTATGAGGTAAAAGTTTTCGTTTTTGGATAACAGGTAAAGAATTAATTTATCCATGCCGTTTAGCTTCTTAACCTCTTCCAACTGCATTGTTCCCGAGAAGGTTACAACCCCTTTTACTATGTGTTTTACTTTGAACATTGCCGTAGTGTTTAAGTGAGCTGCAAATATACAACTAATATTTTAATCCACCAAATAAATAATGAAATAAATGAAAAAAAAATGAGGGGCTATGACCCCCCTCAATTTTTTGTAGCAAGTTACCCAGAGTCCAACTGGGGCTTGGGATGTCTCCCTGTACCGCCTATACTATCCCTTGCAACGGAACCCTAATCCAATGAAAATGAAAAATAAAACTGAAAGCAAGCAAAATCCAAGTCCCCAAACCTGAGATTATTTTGTGGTTAGTTCGGCTAACGGTATTGATTTTTTTCCGTCATAACAGGTGCATAAGTCTTCATTGTCGAATAGTGTTTACTGCCTTCAATCCGAGCCACGTATTTATCCGAGGGTTCGATTAGCTTGTGCATTTCACATTGTTTTGCATAAAGATATACATTTCGGCTTTGGTAAACATACCCCTTTTGTCAACTTCATTCAGGGTAATATTAAGCTCAACGGCTTTCATCTGTTCGCCTTTGTTCCATAGTTCAGAAGCGGCACAGTATAACGCCTTTGGTTCAGCCCACCATTGAGTTAAAGGCTTAGCACCAAGCCCACGAAAAATAAGTTTGTGTTTGTGAAGCCCTCTTAAATGAGTATAAACGGTTTGCCGTTTGATATTCATTCGCTTTGCAATTTCCGACACTTCCATACATTTGGTAGTGCCTAAAGTTTCGTTTAAAAGAAACTGGTAGATTCTGAATTGAGTTCCGTTCATTGCCGTATGTTTTAAATGTTGAAGCAAAGATACAACTAATATTTGAACCTACCAAATAAATTACAAATTATTTTAATCCCATTGGTGAGCAGCCATATGGTTGTTTTGGTTTATTACGTCAGCCTGTGTTACTGGTGTAGCGTATTGTGGTAGGGCAAACTTTGAGAGCCAGAGTTCCTTGTATTTCCTACCAATTCGTGCAAGTTTGTCGTGGTCTATTCTACCCATAAATCCACCTAAGCCGTGAACCAGATAGCTTTGCAGTCCGACGTTTTCATCCTTTTCGGTCATAATATTTAAGCCGACTGAATTATAACCGTGCACAATGAGTTGCAGAGTTCTTTCGTGTGAGTGTGGCGGGTATTCAGCATCACGCCTGTAATATGGTCGGGAATAGCGAAAGTAAGTTAAAAAGTTACACGCTATAATTTTGGTTTGAGTTATCATTTTACGGTCTTTAAGCCTAATTTAACTAACATCAGGTAAGCCAAAATTGAGAACACGCTGGTTATACAGCCCTGAAAGAACATAGGCAACAGGTACAGCCAATTCAGATTAATTCCTAAGAAAAGCATAATCAGGAATTGAAATACAAACCCTTGCCACCATCCCCAGCAAAGCGGACAATTTACCAACTGGTTCAAATGTTTATTACCATTAGTCCAGTGTGTGTGTGCTGGATCAAATGCGTGTTGAAGCCACTCAAACGCATAGGATTTTGTTACGATAAGGGTTGCGCCAATTCCTGCAAGAGTTGTAAAAATAGCCGCAAGCGCGAAAAGAGTTGTTGTGTGCATCATTACATTGAAATTAAATTTGATTCACAATAAGGGTCTGAGCAAATTATGATTCCAGCTATCTCAGGCAGTTCGTTACCTGCCTCGTCGGTGTCTGTTATGTCCTTTTCCTTCAATACGTGGCTGTGACAATCTGGGCATACCTCATATTCGTTACCTTCATCATCAACAAACTTTTCACTGTCCAGACAATTAAGTTCTTCAATGTCTTCATCGGTTTGTACTGTGTCCAGATAACCTGTTTCAGTGTCCAGAGTTGAGGCGGTGGTTATTTCTGTCCCGCCATCCCATATGCTTGTAAATAATCCGTGCTTTATCATTGCCCTATGTTTTAAAGTTTCGACAAAGGTAATACTAATTTTTCAATTCACCAAATAAATTATAAAAAAAAAAGAACCCCCTCAAAGTATTAACTTATCGGGGGTCAATCAAGCGCAAAACGGTTACTTAAATGGGTTTACCTGTGGTGGTTTCACATTCCACTCAATTTTATAATTGGTGATGTTATGTTTGAAAGCTAAGAACGCTATTAAGAACTGTCCTAATATCTTTGCGTTGCTTATTTTAAGGCGTATGGTTTGTCCATCGTATGAGGGTGCAAATATAAGCTGGCGCAGCTGGTGTGAAGGTGAGTTTGGCTGCAAGCCAAATGATCTTATAGTTTGTGTCATAAAATCGGTTGCCATTCCAACTGTTGAAATTGAAGCGAAGAGGGAGTAAAAACGAACATATTCGGTTTTGCTGATTACTTCGCGTCCTTGTAGCTTATCCATTTTTACATACTGATTGTGTTCAGCCTCAGCTAAATCAACGAAGTTATATATTTCAGCCCTGTACTGATTAGCATAAGCCATCAAATCGTCGATTGGTTGTTCACGTGTTGTCGTATCATACAGCCTGTTTTCTGTTGCGCAGTATAGTACCCTGAGAGCCACCGCAAACATTTGAGTTTTTTTGGTGAAGCCTGCCATTTTCAGACGGTCAACAATTGTACGAGGTCTACCACTGTCGACGTGCAAGAAGGTGTCCACTGGCATATTGTAAACAATAATAACACGCATTTCCTGCATATCAGATTCAGTGAATGAACCGAGCCTGTTTTGCCCATCATACAAGGAACCGAGAATATCTACACAGATAGGCGCGCCTGTGAACCTCCAGTTACCTTTATTCATATCACTGATCATGATTTTCTTTTTGTTTCTGCTTTTATCCCTGTTGTATGCGACGTTAAATTCCAAAAGCTGCTTTGCAGTTTCGCGAGTTAAAGTAACGTAAATGTTGCCCGTATTGGTTTCTGGGTCGTTACTTATAATTACATTTAATCCGCTTTCGATAAGCGATTTCATTAGCTTGGTAAATTTATTTTTACCGTAAAGCTCTCCCTTAAGGGTGTTAATTTGTTTAAATTCTTTTTTCATTACCGTTTTGTTTAATGTTGCCCAACGTTGAACAACACTGCAATATTACAACAAATTTTTCAAACCACCAAATATTTCATGAATTATTTCGTAAATAAATGAAAAAAAATGCGCCCCATTTAGGAGCGCACTTAATGAAAACGGAAACATTACCTTACAGAACGTCGAACGCGATTAACTCATTATTTTCGTTAACTATATAGTGATAGTTCTTGTCTTCGGGAAAACTAATTTTGTTGCCCCCGAAATTTAATGTTTTGTAACGCTTTGGCGATGGTGTCGAAGCAGGCGTGTGCGCGGCGGCAGGGACGAACGCGGCAGGTATATCAAATTCTAATTGCTTGCCAGCAGGAAACGGCGTAGTTTTTTTATACTTTTCGTCCTTTGGCAGGTGTTCCGTTTTAATACGGCTTACGCTGGAGTCGGAAATACCCAAGCGGGTGCTTATTTCTCGTGGTGATTCACCAGCCTTCAATCCTATGATTACGGCTAATTTAGTTTCGGGTTTTAATTTTGCTTTGCCCATTTTGTTTAATTATTAAGTTAAGTTATTTTGTGAATTGAGCTGCAAAGATAAACAATGTTTTTGACACTACCAACTGTTTTGTGAATTATTTTCAAAAAAAAATGAACCCCCTTCAAGTGTTAGGTTTGTCGGGGGTTCGGGTCAATCACAAAACGGCTTCTTTTATATCAGTAACCCGATCAGTAAGCCTACGATCAAGGCAATAAGTATGATTTTTACGTCACGTTTGGCTCTCATTTTAAGTTTTTCTCTCTTGTATTCGTTCTGCGTGGGGTACATAGGTCGTTTATTTTAAAGTTGCGGTGCAAATATACAACTTGTTTTTGATCTAACCAAATTTATTTTACGAATTATTTTTAATTAAAGTTTCAACTTCGTCTTCGGTTAATTCGCTAATATCACGATAGCCGTATATTTCAATCAAACCAATTTCACCGCCTTTAATCTCAATACCTTCTTCTAAATTGGTTTTGGGTTAGTAGTCGATGTCGTTACCCTTTTCGTCCATACCGAAAAATTCGGGGTCTGAACCTTGTGCTTCGATAGCCCTAACAGCCCTTATACCTTTTAGTGCAACGTTGGCTACCGTTGTCGATAAAACGCCAGACCAGCCGCCGTCTGTTATTTCGGAGGCTATTTCTTCCAACGAATAATTGCTTAAGTTAAAAGCATCTTCGTGCAGGATTTCAACCTGAATGATTGACTTGTAAATTACCTTTTTCATTACCGTGTGTTTTAAATTAGAATGCGAAGATACAACTTATTTTTGATTCTACCAAATAATTTATAAAATAACTCAAAAAAAAAAGCTGGTCATCACTAACCAGCTCTTAAAACAAACACTACCCTTTGCAAGAGGTTCTTTATATCATGTGCAGCCATTGTGAAGGCGGCATTCTATGTGTATTTTTCTCATCCTGATCACCCAGAAGCTCCCAGCCCTTCAGTAACTTTTGCGCCGTCTTCTGGCTGGCTTCGTTACGCCCGTCAACACTGTATCCAGTTGCCCCATTAGCGTCCCAGATGAAAGGTTCTGCTATGTGTTCCAGCCATACCAGCACGGCTTTGGTAAAGGACTGCTGCAAAGTCCTATGTTTGCGGCTCATCTCTTCTGCGAAGGCGTGTTCTTTGCTGCTGAAGCTGTTGAAGTAGTCCTCAATCATTGATACTGTTTCCTCTGTAGTTGGCTTGGCTGACTGTAGCTCTTTATGATTGCCCAGAAATTTCTGGTAAGCCTGATCCAAGTCTTCCTTGGTTACTTCAGGATTGGCGGCTTTGTAGCCAGCCTCAAATGATTCCAAAATTCCTTTTCTGCCGTAAAGTGTTTCCATTGGTTTGAGTGTTTAAATGAGCTGCAAATATACAACTTGTTTTTGGTTATACCAAATATATTATGAAATTATTTTTGGTATTTTTATCCAGCTTTTTTCGTTTACCAGTTCCACTTTGAGTGCCAGTTTACCTTTCAGCCTGTTTGCGAAGGAGTTAGCCAGCTTTTCGGTTTGGAATTTGTGCTGAGGGTACGGTGAATACTTGTAGCCGTATTTTATACGCTTGTAAAAGTATGAGCCGTTCGGTGCAACAACTGTATAGTAACTGTCAACCTGTACTGTTTCGTATGAACCAGCTCCTTTACTGGTAGGAAAGTATTTTTTCCTGATACTCTTCATTCTGCGTTCCAGATCGTACTCCTCGAAGCCAATGTACCAGCTAAACTTTGTATCTTTGTAGGTTTCAAAGAATAGCTTAATTGTTTCCAGCAAGTGTATTGTGTCGGTAACTGTAATTGATGTAAGCCAAGGAATACCAGCGGCTTCCGCTGCTGCTTTATTTTCGCCCTGCCAGTCGTACATATACACTTTTACGCCTACTCTTTCCTCTTTGAGCTGTTCCACTGTCAGGGATTTAGCCATACCAGTAAGATATAAACCTTTATACATCCCGAAGGTTGTACCCATTGTTGTGCTCCCAATTCGCAAAGCGGAAAAGTACCCGAAATTTTTGTCGTCGTACAGGTCTGTAACGTAACCAGTGTCGTCGGCTTTACCCGTGTGGCGTGTTATGTATTCAGCCCTGATAGCCTGAACCTTTGCCAGTATTTGTTCCCTTGTAGCAATTCGCCTGCCTTCTGTAATGTAGCTGTCATTGAACCAGCTACGCTCACGCCTACCCCTGCTACTCTTGTCAAACTGAGTACAGTTGCTACTACCACCGAAGATCATCGGTACAAAAAATTTGTCAGCGCGAATAAATAATTTATCGTAAATAATTTCTGTTGACATTTTTTTAAGTTTTAAAGTTTCGACAAAATTAGTGCTAATTTTTGAATATACCAAATATTTTACGAATTATTTTAGAATTCCATAAAATTATGTTTGACTATGATATCAGTTTCAACATCCTTAACCACAATACTGGCGGTTACTTCCTCGCAATCGTCTGGTACAATACCAGCGGTGTCGATATCCCTGATAATATGATCAGCGAAGTTTTTTACAACCTGATTACGCTCAGCTTGTGTTAGCCCGCCTGTGAATGCTAGCTCAATTGTCAAATATTGTTTAGCTACTTTCATATTGTTTAGTATAACCAAGTTTCAGTTATTTCTACCTGTGTGGTGTAGTCTTCAAGCTCAATGTTAATGGTAGCCGTTAAGCCCCTGCAACAGTCAGCCAGTTTAGGCTGTATTACAATTTTAACATCTTCGTCGAAATGCTCGTCCAGTGCCTGATGAAGTTTCTCCATTAGTTCCCTGTCAGAAGAGGCATCGAGTGTGCCAATGTGTCTGCGCTCGTCCTGAGCTTCATTTACTGTGAAATACATAACTTAGTCCTCGTCCGTTAAATAGTTTTTATACTTAGGCTTCTTGTACGCCTTTTGAGTTTCCACTTTATTAGGTGGTAAGTGAACTTTACCCTCTTGTTTGAGTAGTTCACGGTGAACAGTTTTTGGGACGTTAACCCAACGCTTGTCCTTGCTCATTTTGTTTGTGGTTTTAAAGTTTCGGCAAATATACAACTATTATTTTAATCCACCAAATCTTTCATAAAATATTTCAGGTAAAATCGCACCTTTTTTTGAATTGTGGCGTTCACACATAGGAAATTTGTTTTCCATTTTATCCTTGCCGTCCTTACTCAGGGGCTGGTTGTGATCAACAGTCATTAGCTGGAAGTCTGCTGTGTACAAATCTATATGAACACTCATAACTTTGCCTTGCTTATTGGTGCAACCACGCTCAACAAAGAATGCGCCCTTACACTTACAGTTTGGTACAACGCACTGAACGCCCTTCTCGAAGAATACTGATAGTCTTCTGTGGTTCTTAGCCCACTCGCTATTCAGGAAGTCCAGCGGCATAACCTTCTGGACTATCCAACTACCCAACTTATCGGGAACCTCTAAGGGTTTGCCGTCAACAATAGCCATCATAATTAATCCCCTTCCAGCATTAACGTTTCTTTGGTTTTACCAAACCTGTTAACATTCATAAAGTCAGGGATAACAGGTAGGTTGTCGTCGTCGAAGCATTGATCTAAGTAACTGGAATCAATGGCGAACATACCACCGCTTTGGTTGTGTTTGTAAACTGACATATCAACAGGTAATCCTGAATCAGGGTCAGTCACTGTAATTGTTTCAACAAATTTAGCCGTATTCATATTGTTTTGTTTTAAAGTTTCAGCAAAAATAATACTAATTTTTGGATCTACCAAATATTTTATGAAATATTTTACGATTCAGGGTATTTTTGTTTCAGCCAGTTGTTATACTTCTCACCTTCCAGCGTATACCACGGATAACCAATACCTTCCATAATATCTTCGTCAAACTCCTGCCAGTGTTTATTATTCCAGTCGGTGAAGTTCACAACGGTGCCTCGATCTTTTTCCTTCCACTCTTCGAGCGTTTTGTACCCTACAGCATTGCAATAAGCTACCAGCCTCGGGTTAATATTCTTGTCGTCGTATTTCATATAGATTAGTTTAACATAGGGTCTTTATCCTCTGGGATAACGCCGCAGTCATATACTAAACAGTACCAGAGTTCCTTTTTAGCCTCGATACCATAGTAGTATTGCCGCATCAGGACTTCTATTTTATGTACTAATTCCTGATTAATCCGCTTGCGTTTAGTTCCGCTGGGATTGGTGAGAAATTTAATAGCTTCGTTTATACAGTTGTACATAGCTTTAATGTTTCAGCAAAGATACAACTAATATTTGAACCTACCAAATAATTTACAAAATAATTTAAAAAGTAAAAGGCGCCGTTTTACCGAACGCCTTAACTGTGGACTATAAGCTCAAAATACGGCGTCAAAGTCAGTGAGCACTGGCATACCGCATTTACTATAGTTTCGACAAAAGTACAACTAATATTTCGATCTACCAAATAAATGTGCAGAAAAAATGATTCGAAAATGTATTTTATCCTGCACAGCCCGTGTCCGTGCGGTAGGTTGCATACAACCCTGCTGGGTAACCATCGCAATCAAATAACTGTATTAGCTTTTTCATATTGTTTAGTTTGAGATTACCACTTCCAGCTTAATGGAACTTTGAAACGTTGGGTGTCGATCTGTGCTATCTTCATGTTAATGTAGTAAGGTACTTCCAAATCGTCTATCTTACCCGTCACGTAGCCGTACATTGTATTCAACATTTCTTTCTTGGAGGCTATGCAAGCCCTACCGAAGAAACAATACTTGAACCCAGCAAACCACTTTCCATCCAGCTCTCCGTCCTTCCACTCAAAGAAAATAGCCCGAATGCTAGCCTGTCGGTCATACGAATTTGTGTACAACTGTACGTTAGCTAATGTTAAAAATTCTTTCTTAGTCATTGTTAAATGATTTTATGAGTACCTTCAATTACATCATACTCCCTGATTTCTGTGGCATCCGTAAATACCACACGTGGCGTGTTTGAGTTCAATGTGTAATCCATTTCCTGAATTATATTTGCATACTGATCAGGGGTCAATTTCTTATCGCTGGCTACGGTTGCGATAATTTCTAACTTAATCTTCTCTACGTGCATCGGTGTATGTTTTAAAGTTTCGACAAAGATAAACAATGTTTTTGGTTCCACCAAATTTATTATGAAATAAATCGAAAAAAAAGGCAGCCCTTTCGGGCTACCCATTACTTCCACCTACTACTACGCTTCCGATAACGAATAACCATTCGCCATTTCCCAGAGGGTTTTGTTTATATCAACATCCAATTTGATGTTACTGACTGGTCTAACCCTCTTGGACTTATCGTCCTTGGTTCCAATTCTCTGAAAACCCCCTTTAATTATTTTGTCCTGTATTCTGTTGTAAACAGCCCATACGGTCGGGTCGCTATCCTCATCCCTGTACGGGGTTAGAAACGCTGGCATATCGATAGCTTTTTCGATCGCTGGTACATCCAGTTTGCCACGGTCTGTAACATACTCGGTGAAACGTGTTGCTACAGCCTTCAGGGCGAACTCCATTTGTTTTTCATCGGTAAGGGTAACAGCCTGCATGCGGGTTACGGTTTCGGATATGGCAGGAATGTTATCCACAATGGTCTGTGTTAATTCCTCCAAGTCCTGAAAGGTATATTGCCCTATGTGGCGCAACCTGATCGAATCGAATATACGGTCGCTCACGATCAAGCCGTTGAGGCAAATGAATCGGAACAAGCCCAACATAAAGTTGAATGCAGCGGTGCGGTTGTGGCTGTTCAATATCAGGAGTTCAATTGCCAGCCCGTTTATCTGCTCCATTGACGCATTACGCATTACCACCATGTGCTTGGTGTGGGTTGGGTCGGTGTGCGAATTCTGCTGTTTAACTCTGTTTACCTCCCATCCCAACTTACGAAAGTCGTCGATCAGTTGGAGTGTTGGTATAAATTTGTATTTACTTGAAACTTGCGCCACTGGTTCCTCAGCAAAAATAGAGGGTGCATTGATCATAATGTCTGGGTCGTGCATCATATGTGTTATTTATTAAATGGTTTCAGATTAATTTTGTCGTAGCATTCAGGGCAAAGGAACACCAACGGGTTACCGCTGGATAACTGGGCGATAGCATAAAGGCTCATCTGGTGTACGGTTCCGCAACTGTCGCAGAAAAAATCGTATTTACCCAACGCCATTTTCTTTGTGTTAACAATTGTCACCACGCCATCCTTGCAGGTCTTGGTTTCGTTTTCGGTTAACTTCATCATTGTTTTAATGTTTCGGCAAAGATACAACTAATATTTGAACCCACCAAATATATTATAAAATATTTTCGGTGGGTTCAGGATTATTTTACCTCTCTGCGAAGTTTGGACGAATTAGCGTGAAACATTCGGGCTTTACACTTTCCACCGAAATAACATCACCAGCCCAGCTACCTATAAGCTCCAACTGTTTTGGGTCTTCGGTGTAATAACTTCCGCCTGAATTGCTACCAGTACAGGTAAGCAAAGGTAAAGGGTGTACACGCCAGCCGCCGATACTCGGGCATTGCCTTTTATTAACATATTCCTTTTTGGTATGGTTTACTATGAAAGGAAAGTTTTTGTACAGGTACGAAAAATCTGGTTCCGACACTCTAAGCTCTTTGAACATCCATTTTTTATAATGTTTGTCGGTTGAGTGTTCGCAAAAGTCGTACAAATCTGGGTTAGCCTGATCTGGGTATTTTGCAAATTGGTCAGGATAAGCCTTTGGAAAAAATTCCTGATAGGTCGAAATTTGTTTTTTGGTGAGGTGTTCCAGTGCTTTGCCATAATCACCAGCCCAAACAAGGCGGGTTTTATGCCAAGGGTTGCCTATAATTAATAACTGTTCAACAAACATAACCGCTGGATTTCTCAGCCAACTGTGTTCCATTAATTTGAGGCTTTGAGGGTGAACCCACTCTTTGCGGTCTAAGTTTCCTATTTTAAAGTATTGTCCCATTTTCGTATTATTTAATAAGAGGTGAATAATTAGTTGCAGGTAAAACAGCGTCTTCGTCGTCCTCGTTCAGGTCAACAGAAAACACATCTTTGGAGCCTTCGGCTTGTACATAGAAACAGAAAGGTGATTCGCCACCGTCCTGTATCATTCGTAGTGATTCCTTTGCAGCTTCAAGCGGGTTCTCAGCATCAAGCTCGATTTCCCACGAAATTTTGTGTAACATATTGGTTTGTTTTAAAGTTTGAGCTGCAAAGATACAACTAAGTTTTGAACTTACCAAATAATTTACAAAATATTTCCATAAAAAAACGGCAGCCCCTTTCGAAGCCGCCGCTGGAAGAATGAACCCCCCGCCACTTTAGACAGTTAAGCCCAAAGACCTTAAAAAATCTGCGTTCAAAATTTCTTCGCCCGATTTAAGGTCACGCTTTATTGTATCAATTCGTGCCTGTACAACGGATTTACCCGAACCAGTTGATAGTACCAACTTATCCAACGTGTAACCCTTCCAATGAATTGTTGCGCTGCGCTCGGGAGTTCCATACACAATACCCTTCAGGTACTGACGTTTTAACTGTGCTTGCAGTTTTGTCTCGTCTTTAGTTCTCAGGTAGCTTTCCACGATCAGGTCAATGTAAAAATCCAGTGTCATTGGAATATTATTGAAACCATACTGATTGTAGTCAGGCTGTGCCTTAGCCCATACTTCAGCTTCGTCAATTGCTTTACGGTTCGGGCTGTCAAACCCACCGTTACAATAAACATATGTTTCGCCGCCCTGTCCATTGTTCTTAGCGTAACCAACACACTTTCCGTCAACATATACATCAGCGGTAAAGGCTGTGGTTTCCTCGCTAAGGTGCTCGGCTACTTTGATTTTCTTTAATTTTATTTTCATAGGTGTTTGTTTTAAAGTTTGAGCTGCAAAGATACAACTTGTTTTTGAATCCACCAAATAATTTACAAAATAAAAAAGAAACTCAGGGTGGGAATCGAACCCGCTCATCTGGGAAAGCTATAAGGTGTCAAACAAAAATGAAAAAAAACCCTAGCTTTATTACCATGAAAAACCAGCTGTTACGCCATTTAACTACGCCTGAGCTTCCGAACTAACTAATTCACAAAAAGCTTCGTAATAACGAACATCGATTCATGAATGTTAGCCCTGATATCGAGTAAGTATTCACCCTCAAGATTCTGAAGTATCATAGCCAACATAGCCCCGTCACCGAATACATCCACGTGCCGCTCAACCCTTTCAAATAAATCAGGCTGAACTTTGTATAGCGGCGTAACATCCTGAACAGGGTCTATAGGGTAAAGTATATCAAATACTTTTTGCCTCCCTCCGTGCTCGCTATCTTCCCCTGATTTCGTAAGGAAGTCATACACGCCTTCGTACATTAGAATTGAAACTGGTCTCCGTAACATATCATTAGGGATTAGATGTGATTAATTTTTTCAGGTAGTTGAAGATGATCTGATTCGTGATAGAACGTGAAGATATTATCCACGTGTCGTCGGCGCTCCTTTTAATCCTGCTGTAAACGTATTTACTCAGGTCGTTGGTGCCAGATGTTCTGGCTAAATTAGATACAATACTCCTGTTAAGTGCGATCTTCCCACCCTTAAGTATAGCCTCAAATGCGAAGTCATTAACGGCTGTGGGCTCCTTGTTGGTAATGAAGCCAAGGTTATTAATCACTAACGTGATTTTTTCGGTCTTCACCCATGCGCTATAGCCCCCGCTGACGCCCCTACGTACCCTGTATTCACCTACCGTGCTCGTAGGGGTACGTATGTATTCAATTTGATATTCGACGCCTCTGAGGGACTGCCTTGCTAGTTTCTGGGTTTCCATATTAATTCCTGTGTGTTACCGCTTTGGTCGTTTAGGTGTTTTTGTACTACTACTTTTACTTGGAGCAACACGCACATACTTAAATGTGTTCTTTGTGAGGGCAACTTTTTTTACTGGCATATGTATAGAATTTATTGGTTAATATTCTCGTCGGTTGGCTGAACGGCAAAGATACTGAAACGTACCGCACTGTTCAAAGTTTTATCTGCAATGTTTTTCCAATAAAGCCCTACAATGATTCCGTTACCCTCTTTTATGCGTAAATCTGTAATATCTCCATTAATTACAGTGTAGCCCTTGTAATGAGTTGGTAGAGGCTGATTTTTGTTGAAGTTGAAAACGGTTGCAACATTGTAACCACGTGCCAATACCTTAACACAATTATCCCAATTCCAACCACTGTATGAGAATGTTAAATTGTAATTTGCTGGTAAGTTATCGAAACGGCTGTAATCCTTAGTATAATCATAAAATTCCACGTCGGGAAAAGTTTCGAACACGTTCTTTCCGTTCAGGTAAAGCTTTGCGTAATCAACGTCAGACGTGCCGTTTAAACGTACGCTGAAAAGGAAGTTATCACGTTCTGCCTTAGCCTTAGCCGCTGAAATTTCGGCAAACAACCAACCCAAATAAAATTTAGGGTTCACGTTTAAGGCGACTGTTTTGCGTATGCGTGACTGCTGTATACGGTTAAAACCGCCGCGAAGTTCAAGTAAAGCGCGTCCGCTTGTAGCCAAACAGCCAGCCCTACACTCAGGCGAAGAGTGCGAACAAACGTTATAGCCGCTTGTGCTTGCAGGCGACAGGTATACAATATACGTGTAATGACCGCTAACCTTCTGGTTCTTCATTAGTTTTGAGCTGATATTAATTCCGCCAAGATACGAAACGCCTGTACGGTTACGGGCTTCTTTTAATGTAGTGAACGGTGCTAATGTAGGTGCTTGCATAATAGTGTTTGTTTTAAAGTTTCGGCAAAGATATACAATGTTTTTGATTCCACCAAATAAATTATCAATTATTTTGTAATTTTTATTTCAGGGTAAATTTCCCCGTCGTCAAAACAGGTGTCCATAGCTGCTATAACGTCCTTCAGGTTTGTAACTTTTGTATTAATTCCTTTGAACTTATCACGCATACCACGCCACAACTCTGAAGCTGGTATACCAGTCGCATTGCTTATGGTAATTACGCCGTATTCTATCTGTGATAACTCACGTTCTGTCACTTCTAATGAAGAGCTACCCCCAGCCAGATCATAATCGGAAGACCTTTCCGAAAACTCATAGTCGCCCGCTGTGTCCAGTGCTATCTGTTCAGCTTCAACCTGATCATCGGCATATACCTTTATGGTTTTGAAGCCCCAGCCTATACGGCGTACTTCTATTTCAAAAAAACTCTTAGCTGGCATATTCGTATTATTTAGGTGCGTTTTCCATTAGGTTGTTGTGTACCCAGTTGTCTATTGCGGTTCCACGAAATACTTCGTAACCGCTTTTCATTACCTTGCCGTTCTCTTCGGCAATATGAAGTTGCAGCTTTTCATACTTCTTTGCTTTTAGAATGCTTTTCCACTTGAATAATTGTTTAGCCTGAACTTCAAACCCCCTTTCAACTGTGAATAGGTCTTCTACTTCTTTCTGGTTGTACATAGTGTTTCGTTTTGATTGAGCTGCAATATTACAACTATTATTTTAATCCACCAAACTATTTTACAATTATTTTACAATTATTTTTATACCTTACTATATACAATAATTTATTTTCAGGATTACTTGCTTTATTGGTAGGTCGTTACTATATTTACAGAAACAAATTAATATGAGCTGGGACTGGTATACGAAGAAAGATACAAACTATCACGTTAGAATGGCGCTGGTACGTAAGATCAAGGTAAAAATAGATGATACATTTGAGGTTAATTCCCCTGTATTAATAACACCGCCAATAGCATTTACTTATTCAGGTGGTAAGATCAGTATGGTTAGCATAGAAAGGTATCGATACATGTCCCAGTTTAAACGGGAGTTCACCACGATCCGAATACTGTTGGATAATGGTGAGTATATCCCACTAATTAAACTCAGAACAAAACACCTGTTAAAATTATCAAAAATATTCCTGAACTAATTTGGTTTTGTAAACTAGATTGATTATATTTGCAGCAAACTAAACAAACTATGATACACAGAAACTTCCGCCGCCTCACAGTACACGTGTCAAACATCGAAAAGAAACCAGACGTTAAGTTCAAGAACGTTTTCACCTATAACAACGTGGAAACCGAAATGGATGCAATTAATCTGGTATGGACAATGCATTCAACCCTGACGGATAACGCCCACGATATGTCCCGCAAAATTCAAAGGGCTACCTATAACGGTAAACCATTGGCTATATTCAGCCACGGCGTCCCAGTCAGACACGAATTCATAGTTAAAAATGCCTAATCATATCTACCCGCATTTTACCGAGGAAGAATTCAACGCTGCATTCAATAATGTATTTGAATCCATGCATAGTCACGAAACTGACTTGCAACAGGACATTGAATACTTTCAGTGGAAGCTCGCCAATGCATTCAAACTCCCCAGAAGATTTCTTGGCTTAACTGAAAAGGAACTGGCTACGAATTCAGAGTACCAGCGGTGTGAACGACGTAGAGCTGAAAGGGGTGATGAACGACGATCCGTGGCTGAAAGGTACCAGCGTTATATCGATACACTGATGGTAGTCCAAGCTCTACAACCCCCAACTGGCATTGTATTCTGGATGGTTCCAACATTGAATACAACAGAAAAGCCGCTCAGTGGCGGCTTTGCATTCAAACTTAAAAGATTAAAATTCGGACTTACCGACGTACTTCTTTAGGACGTAGGGTATGATATCATTAGCAAGCTCGTACATCTGCTCGGCGTTCTCTGAATCCAGATTGTCCTTCTTTATGTTTTTATAAACGAATTCATCTGTGATGTACTTGCGTACCCAGTTCACGTCCATGCGCTCCAACCATTCATATACCCTGTACTTGATCTCATCTGAAAACTTGTAGTAATCAGCCCACTCTTCCTGATGTTCAGGATGCATATTACGTAGTACCGATATGAGCTGATCCAGCTCCTTCCAGAATAACTCCGTCTTATCACGATAGAATTCAACATCCATATCCTGATTGGCTTGTTGCTGCCAGCTGCCACTAAGTACATCCTCAATGTTGGATTCAGCTATCACGGTCTTGATTAAGTTAATCTTGCTAAATTTCATATGAATTCTTTTATAATAAATATAACCAGAATTCAAAAAAACTATTCACTTCCTGCATTCATATGCGTATATTTGTACCGTAAATTTGCCGCCATAACAAATTAATTCGGCGCCACAGTTAACCCTGTCGGCGCCATCTTCCTTTTATATACAAATTTATATGAATTCTAACCCCTTTATGATATAACCCAAACCTTCTACTCCCGTTACGCCAATGCGGGTTTCAGCTATTTTTTGGTTCGATTTTTACGCCAGAATTCACCCAGTTTCTACAATTATACACGAATTCATATGAGAAACGCCCCTTTTCGGGGCGTCAAGCCATCAATTCTATTGGTGGCGATGCTCTACTCCCGTTACGCCAATGCGGGTTTCAGCTATTCTGACGTCTCTTCATCCAACACCCGCCTGTATCGCTTGTTGTCTATGAATACCTCATCACTATCACCCACCTTGTGCTTCTTGCGACGTAACTTCCCTATTATTGATATTATATTCACAACTAAGGTTATTACCGTTACAACCAAACCTAATACGGCACTTAACAATGATATTATAGCAATCGGCGATAGCGCCACCCCTGCCATCGAACCGAATATGCCGATCTCTGGTTTCTGAGAAATGGTATCGGCGACCGCTTGCATTATTCTTGACATACTCTATAGTGTTTAATTATAAATATTGTAAACACTACAAGAATTCATCGTACAACGTAACTTTTTTTCACGAATCACTCGCAACTACTGGGGTTGCTGGAAAATCGGAAAAAATTTATGAATTAGTTGGGGGGAGGGAGGAACAGGGTACAAGTATTTTAGACCCCCTCCGCCAGCCCTTACACCCCAAAATTCATCCGCATCCCCCTATCTTCTATGCATTCAATCCTTCCCTACGTCCTTTACAGCATTCAATGTAACCCAATTATTGTATTCAGAAGCTACGCCTGTTTTTACCGATATTCATAACTTACTGTCTTCTCGGTGTATAGCGTATTACCACATACTACCACTTTTAGACACTTTTAGGTAAATATAATATTAAAGTGATATCATTTTGATATCACTTTAATATCACTTATTGTCGTTTTCAATTTCTTTTTGCAGGGCTAATAGTTTTCTCTGTCTATCCTTTTTTCTTTTTGTAAGGGCTTCAGGGTTCATTATTGAGAGTAATTTATCTGAGCAGTTCCATTCGGACAGCACCTGTATTATTTCCCTGTTGGGTTGTTCGCCCATATACATTACAAGGTCGTCGTCAGATAGTCGTATTTGTTTATTATCGAGGTATACGACGTTGGCGTATGAGTTATCTGGTTCACCGAATGCTCCGTGACCTTCCTCGGTCATTATGCTATGAGCTAAGCCCAATAGTTTGGCTTCGTCAGTTGTTACTATTTGTATTTGCATTAGTTGTTGGTATTTCTTTTATTATATCGAGTATTAACTGAGCCAGTTTTTTAGGGGTGCCTCCGAACAGTTCATCGTTGCACCATTGGTCGAACAGGCTATTATCTTTATTGCAATCGGTTCCCATAGCTTTGGCAAATTCGCAGCTATTACAGTCGCAGCCAGAGCGTTCAACGCCGTCCGTATCATCATTAATGTGCCAGCGTTCGCAGAAGCCGCAGTTATGTTTAATGTTTTTTATTGCTGGGTTATTTCTTTGTTCTAAGCCGAAGCTGCCGTTGTTATTAATGATCAGTTTCCATTTGATTATGGACAGCTCTTTAGCTTTTTCCAGTGTTATATTGGGTTTCATAATTCCATTGATTTAAGGTTTATGATTTCGGTTTCTGAGTTGTAGTTGAAGTTATATTTATCGGCTATTGGGTGTAATAGTTGAGGGCTGGTGAACACGTTACCGTTATTAATGCACGTTTTAATATCATCCAGAGAAGCTTGACCAAATTCATCACTTTTGCCGTGCAGTGTAATTGTATTAGTTTCGTTGTTTATCAGGAACCACCCGCCGCCTTTAACGTTTTGTGAGTTAGTTACGAGTTGGTAGTGTCTGGCGCATTGTGATAAGATGATACAGTTTCCCAAGACAGGGAGTGTTTCTATGATAAATTTTGGGTATAGTTGCATGGTGTCAGGTATTATAT
>Ga0194039_1000467_pt1 | contig 24596 bp, 25 predicted proteins | sample JunL228m_MetaG_FD_148679 | JGI IMG/M metagenome (GOLD analysis project Ga0194039, IMG submission 148679) | Anoxic zone freshwater microbial communities from boreal shield lake in IISD Experimental Lakes Area, Ontario, Canada - Jun2016-L227-8m | ecosystem: Environmental > Aquatic > Freshwater >... | reverse complement strand
ACGGTCGCAGTGATAGGGTATCCCGAGCAGCTCAAAACCGCCCGGGCTGCCATCGATATGCTGATCGAAGGCGTTCCTCACGAGAATGTCTTTGCCTTTTTAGACCGGAAGAAGAAAGAGGCAAAACAGGATATGATCAGTTATTATTACTGATCGCTGTGAATGCTGAACTTCCTAAAATTCTATTTATGTTTTCGCTGTGTTTCCACTGGAAAATAACTGGGAATAGTATGGCTTATTTGAAAAACAGCCACAATAACAGGGACATTTCAGTGGAATCCGTGGGGTATTAAGTACAAGGGTTTGACATGCTGATCTGTGAACTTCCGATTCCTGCTGAACTGAGACTGCGGTACTCTCAGGCAGGTATTTCTGAACTCTACCCTCCACAGGCAGACTGTGTCGAACAGGGCATGTTCGAAGGGAAAAATCTGCTCGTTGCCATACCAACAGCAAGTGGAAAAACATTAGTTGCCGAGATGGCAATGCACAGTCACATCTCAGCTGGGGGAAAATGCCTCTACATTGTGCCCTTAAAAGCACTCGCAAGCGAAAAATACGATGAGTTCAGCAACAAGGGGGTCCGTGTCGGTATTGCAACCGGGGATCTTGACCGGCGCGATGATCAGCTGGGAAGGAATGATATTATCGTTGCTACGAGCGAGAAGGTGGACTCCCTCCTCCGCAACAGCGCACGCTGGATCAGCAACATCTCCCTGATTGTTATCGATGAGATTCACCTGATTGACTCTATTGATCGCGGACCAACGCTGGAGGTGGTGATCGCAAAGATGCGGTACCGGAATCCCGTTATGCAGGTGATCGGGCTTTCTGCCACGATCGGCAATCCGAAAATTTTTGCCGAGTGGCTGGAGGCCGAACTGGTCACCAGCAACTGGCGCCCGGTCGATCTGCGGCAGGGTGTGTTCTACAACAACTGCATACACTTCCGTGATGGGGAGCGCGCAGTAAAGCAGGTATCCAAAAATTTTGATGATCTCAATCTTTGTCTCGACACTATTGCAGAGGGGGGGCAGTGTCTTGTCTTTGTCTCATCCCGCCGCAATGCTGAGGCATTCGCAAAGCGGGCGGCCTCTGCAATCAAATGCGAAGACCCGGCACTTACAGCTTATTCAGAGCATCTGGCTGGCATTGCAGAGACAGAGATGGTCAAAACGCTGGCCGCATGCGTGGCTAAAGGTGCTGCCTTTCATCACGCCGGGCTGAGCCGCCCCGAACGTGCGATCGTGGAAGAAGGATTCCGGAAAGGCCTAATCAAATGTATATCATCCACACCCACACTCGCTGCAGGGCTCAATCTGCCTGCCCGTAGAGTGATCGTGAGGGATTATCTGCGATTTTCTGCTGGTGAGGGGATGCTTCCAATCCCGGCAAGCGAGTACCACCAGATGGCGGGGCGGGCGGGACGTCCACGGCTCGATCCTTACGGCGAGGCGGTGTTGATAGCAAAGGATGAGGGGCAGATAGAAGATCTTTTCGAACGTTATATCGAAGCACCTGCAGAAAAGATCCATTCAAAAATTGCCGAGCCAACTGCGCTCTACACCCACGTGCTCTCGCTTATTGCATCCGGTTTTGCAAAAACCCAACAGGAACTCACGGAATTTATGGACCGGACGTTCTATGCCCATGAACACCGGAAGGGTCACCTGATGAAAAAAGCGGTGGATGACGCGCTAGCATTCCTTGTTTCATCAGAGATGGTTGTTGAAGTGGGAGAACACTTGGGATCCACAGAGTTTGGCAGTATGGTATCCCGGCTGTATATCGATCCCCGCAGCGCGGAAATTATCGTCCGGGCTCTTCGCGAACAGAGGGATTATTCGGATCTAGGTGTCCTGCAGGTGATCTGCAGCACTCCGGATATGCCCAATCTCTATGCAAGGAATGCCGATTTGCCTGCCCTTGACCGCATGCGGGAGGCGCATGTTGATGAACTCTGGTTTACACCCCCGCTGGATGAGGATGAGGCAGAGACCTATTATCGTGGATTGAAGACTACCATGCTCCTGTCCGATTGGGCAGATGAACTCCCTGATGCAAAGATCTGTGAGAGGTACTCGGTAGGTCCAGGTGATGTGCACGGTATGGTGGAGAGTGTCAACTGGCTGCTGCATGCAACCGTTGAGCTCTCCCGTATGTTTGCCACATCCATCCACCCGAAGGTGAGGGAATACGAGATCTGCATGAAGAATGGCATTCGTAGGGAACTGCTCCCGCTGGTGAGACTACGGGGCATCGGGCGTGTGAGGGCGCGACGTCTTTTTAACAACAACATTACTTCACCAGACACATTGCGCTCGGCAGGAATTGAGATCGTGACACAGATTCTTGGTCAGGGAATTGCAGAACAGATCTTTTCTCAGCTGCACGCACCTGCGAGCACGTCTCCGTTGAATAATGATATTACTGCGGTAACCGGACAGTCACAGCTGTCCAGATTCGGGTGATTGAATGGCAGACAACAAAAAACCGGTGGATTCTTTGGGACCGGATAAGGGACGGCCGGCCTCACATCTTCAGGATGTTGTGCAAGCTGGTGGCCATGCGTGTGGTGTGCGGACCGCAACCTGTTTTGTTGGTGATCAGATTGCATTTCTCCAAAAGATCCGTGCTATCGCAGAATCGTTCGACACCCATATCATCTGTTTTAATGCCAGTATGCTTGCCGGTAAACGGCATGCACGAACAGCACTGCGTCATGCGGTACGGTCTTTTCACATCGGGTCAATGGTATCAAATACCCTTGAGATGGAGGCACTCTTATTTGCAGCCGGTTCACGCCAGTGCTCAGTTGCTGCCTTGTTTGGAGTTCGTGAAGGAGATAACTCCATGTTTGTCTGTTGTTATCCCACCCGTGATGGTGTCTGGGATGCTTTAAAGCCATTAATGAGTGTCACTCATGAGAACTGGGATCATATTGATCCTCATAAGCGGGCGTATCTCATGAAACTCTTTGGAATCACAGAAGAAGAGATTGCTACGTGTTCAGGAGATTGTATCACCGAACTGGTGCTCGAACGCATCGCGCTCCTGGAAGTGTACCGATAGTAAACTAGCGTCGTTGCGTGGGGGGCTAACCCAACTAAAAAGACATGCATGAGTGAGATTCAAGATCTCGGTTTTTTTCAAACATTACCGGTTTGCATGGGAGAGGATGTGAGCAATTTCAGGAAGGATCAATTCCTTAGTTGCAAGTGTGACTGCGGGTGTTGATCCAGGAATGCAAAATATCGCCTTTTCCGAAATGATACCGGCAATTGCCCGCGACAGCATGGAGGATGTGCCTATTTCCTGGAGACTTTTCATACGGAAGAATTCTCCAAACCCATCAATCTTTTTTTCTAGCAGTGGGGCTATTGCCTCGATAGTACAATCATCGTGAGTGAGACCCGTACCACCGTTAAAAATAATGCAGTTTGTGGTCTTCATCGCAATATAGAGCTCGTTGCGGATTGCATCTATCTGATCTGGGACAATAGAATAATGTTTGATAGGTATTCCATAATCCTTGAGAAGAGTTGATATTGTTGCTCCACTGGAATCATTTTCCTTATTTCTTGTACTGGATACTGTAATGATAGATACAGAAATTTCAAGGCTATTTACGTGATTTTTATTCATGTTAATAAAAGTACTTTGAATTAAACATTAATAAAACTCTCAAGAGCTTTTTGTTCTGCTCATTGTATTTTCAATGAGACCGCCCCTTTATTTCCAGTGGAAATTATTGATTAAGTATCCTCATTATTATTTCATATTCTAATTCAATTTTATAATTTAATCTTACGAATACATCATAAGTTCTCTTAAAATTTTGATTTTTGTGAAAAATTCAAACACAGTTCGATCATTATATATGTAATTAATTATAAATAATAAAATGGATGTTTTTATTATTTTGAAAATAATACTAGAGGATGTTTTTTATTATTTCCACACGAAACTAAGGGGTCTCTCCCTACACTTAATTTTATTTGTTTATTCAGATTCTAAATGAGAAATCTCTTGAAAAACCAAGTAAAACGAAAAACAAACCCCAGCATAACTGATAAAAATATTAAAAATGGAATCTGGCATTTTTGTCATAGTTTTTTATTATAAGGTGTTTTAGAGATTATTTCCAATGGAAGTAATGGGGTTTATAAATCAAACAAACCGATCGTTTTTTAGAGTATTCGCACTAACTCTGAACACCACAGTGTAACCATGACCGAAATAGAAGACCCATCAACCGGATTATTCAAAAAATATCTCACCAACAACAGGATATTTAAGGATAGGGAAGTGCTTCGGCACTCCTATCGCCCCCAGATTCTACCTCACCGTAAACCCCAGATTGAGGAAGTTGCATCTATTTTAGCCCCCTCCCTCAGAAACGAAACCCCCTCAAACATCCTGATCTATGGCAAGACCGGTACTGGTAAAACAGCCTGCGTCCGGTACGTAGGAACTGAACTTGAAAAGGCGAGCAATAAGGGTCCTGTCTGCCGTCTCATTCACCTTAATTGCGAAGTGATCGATACCCAGTACCGGGTGCTCGCCCAGATTGCCAAGAGTCTTGATATATCTGAGGAACAGGGAAGTGACAAAACACGCACACACATACCCATGACCGGGTGGCCTACGGATCAGGTTTATGCGGAGCTGAAAAACCAGCTTGAGGCCAGTGGGGGGGTCCTTGTCATAGTACTCGATGAGATTGACAAGCTGGTAAAAAAGAGCGGTGACGATACTCTTTACAATCTTACTAGAATAAACTCCGATCTGAAAAATTCCAAAGTCAGTATCATTGGGATCTCAAACGACCTTAGCTTCAAGGATTTCTTAGATCCCCGCGTGCTCTCCTCTCTCTCGGAAGAAGAGATTGTGTTTCCTCCATATAATGCACCACAACTGGTAGACATTCTTGCACAGCGTGCAGATGGTGCATTTATTGCAGGAGCACTTGCAGAGGGGGTCATCCCCCTCTGCTCTGCACTGGCAGCGCAGGAGCACGGCGATGCCCGCCGGGCACTTGACCTGTTCAGGATCTCCGGAGAACTCGCCGATCGCGACGAATCCTCACAGGTGACTGAGGCACATGTAAAGCAGGCGCAGGCTAAGATCGAGACCGACAGCATGATCGAATGCATTGCAACCCTACCCACCCAGAGCAAGCTGATCCTCTTCTCGATGCTAATATTAGAGAAACTGGGTCAGAATATTTTTACGAGTGGGGAAGTCTCACGTATATACCAGGATATTGCCCCGTCCATTCAGCTTGATGTGCTCACCCACCGCAGGATTACCGATCTGATCTCCGAGTTGAACATGCTCGGGGTGATCAACACCCGGGTCGTTAGCCGCGGACGGTATGGCAGGACAAAAGAGATGTGGTTTGATTCCAACACGGACAAGATCCGCGAGGTAGTCTTGAAAGATTCGCGGCTCAATGGGCTTAAGGATCTCGACGTGTCCCAGATGGAAGCAAAGTGGTTGAAGACTTGGTTCAGGTGATACAGGATGGATGAAAAGGATCTCGAACTCCTTCGTATTCTTGAGGAGAACAGCCGGCTATCAGCAGATGAAATTGCGATTATGACAAACCTCTCTACAGAAGATGTTGAGAGCCGGGTTCACGCACTCGAAGCTGCGCAGGTTATCAAACGCTACTCCACTGTGATCAACTGGGAGCGGGCAGGAAATGGCGAGGTATCAGCCGTCATCGAACTCAAAGTCAGTCCAGAACGCGATTATGGCTATGACCGAATCGCAGAACGGCTCTCACGGTTCCGGCAGGTAAAGACCCTACGGCTCATGACAGGTACCTATGATCTGCAGCTTGTTGTAACCGGTAAAAATATGCAGGAGGTCTCGCGGTTTGTATCAGAGCACGTTGCTCCCATGGACCGGATCCGTGAGACTGCAACGCACATCATTATGAAGTCGTACAAGGAAAATGGCCACACGCTCTTTGAGCAGCAGGAAGCAGAACGCCTCCCGTATTCTTTCTGAGGTAGGTATATGCGCAATTTTGTTTCAGAGCGTGCAAATAAAATCCCACCATCCGGCATAAGGAAATTTTTTGACCTGGCCCTCACGATGGAGAATGTGATCTCGTTGGGTGTAGGTGAACCGGATTTCCGCACCCCGTGGAACATCTGTGAATCGAGCATATACTCCATTGAGCAGGGAACCACCTCCTATACATCAAACAAGGGTCTCCCGTCTCTTCGGGATGCATTGTCCCGGTATCTCGGTCAGCACTACAACCTCCCGTACACCAGCAGCGATGAGATTATTATCACGAGCGGCGTGTCTGAGGGACTTGATATTGCTATACGCTCGGTCATTGATACAGGTGACGAAGTCGCTATCGCCCAACCCAGCTATGTTTCCTATGCCCCCTGTGTAACTCTTTCGGGAGGAAAGCCGGTCCCTGTAAGGTGCACGGAAGAGGATCATTTTAAGCTCAACCCGGATGCCCTCCAGGAACAGATCACGCCAAAGACCAAAGCACTGATCATCAACTTCCCAAACAACCCGACCGGCGCGGTGATGAATGGGAGCGATCTGAAAGCGATCGCCGATATCGTGATTGACAAAGACATCTTGCTGATCAGCGATGAGGTTTATGCAGAGCTAACGTATGAGGGCACCCACGTGGCTGCGGCAACGGTCAGCGATCTGTGGGAGAGGACGATCACGCTGAACGGCTTTTCCAAAGCATATGCAATGACCGGATGGCGTGTTGGGTACCTGTGCGCCCCCAAAGAACTTTGTGACGCAGCCCTCAAGATCCACCAGTATATCATGCTCTGCGCCCCGGTGATGGGTCAGGTCGGGGCACTCGAAGCCCTCCGGTCTGCGGAGGAGGATAAGAACAGCATGGTGAATGAGTACCGCCTCAGGCGCAACATGTTTGTCGCTGGTTTAAACCGGATCGGTCTTACCTGTCATGTGCCTGAAGGAGCGTTCTATGCCTTCCCCTCAGTTAAAGGAACCGGTCTTTCTGATGTGGAATTTGCCGAACGTCTGTTAAAAGAGCAGAAAGTAGCTGTGGTTCCGGGCAGCGTTTTTGGAGATGGCGGAGAAGATCACCTCAGGTGTGCCTACGCGGTCTCAAGAAAAGATCTCACTGAAGCGCTTGGCCGGATGGAGACTTTTATCAGCGGACTCTGATTCTGCTCATCCTTCTCCCTGTTTTTTGCATCACACACTCTGCCATTAGCAGGGTACAGGGAGATTAAGGGATAGTTTATTTTGCACTTCAACCTATACTACATGAAACAAATATGAGCTGCACAATCATCGTTGGTGGATTTTTTGGGGATGAGGGTAAGGGCAAGATTGTTGCCCACATCGCTTTTAAGGATAAACCTGCAATCATCTCCCGCGGCGGTGTGGGTCCGAATGCCGGACACACTGTTCAGGTCGGCAACCATGAATACAGTGTTCGCATGGTCCCGTCCGGTTTTGTCTTTAAGGATGCGAAACTCTGTATCGGGAGCGGTGTGCTCGTTGATCCCAGAGTTCTGAAGTTCGAAGTTGATACTTTGGGTGTAAAAGACCGGGTCTTTGTGGACAAGCGCTGCGGGATCATAACAGAAGATCATATCGCACGCGACAAGGGAAGCAACCACTTGGCAAAGACGATTGGGAGCACAGGTTCAGGATGCGGACCTGCAAACTCCGATCGTGTTATGCGAACCTCTCCGCAGGCAAAGGATGTGCCCGAGCTGGCCGAATACCTGCTCGATGTCCCAAAGGCTATTGACGAAGAGCTGAAAAAAGGGAGCAACGTCCTGCTGGAAGGCACGCAGGGTTTTGGCATATCCCTATATTACGGTACCTATCCGTTTGTGACCAGCAAGGACACCTCCGCCTCCCAGATTGCGGCGGATAACGGTGTCGGACCGACTAAGATCGATGATGTGGTTGTGGTCTTCAAGGCGTACCCCACCCGTGTCGGAGAAGGTCCGTTCAGCACCGAGATGACGTTCGAGAAGTCCGATGCCATGGGAATCAAGGAGTTCGGTACGGTCACCCACCGGAAACGCCGTGTCGGGGGTTGGGACGGGGATATGGCCCGGTACTCTGCGATGATCAACGGGTGTACACAGGCTGCGATCACCGGCATTGACCGGGTGGACAAAGACTGCTTTGGCGTCAGGGACTATGCGAAGTTATCCAAAAAGGCAAAAGATTTCATCAAACAGGCAGAAGACGACATCGGATGCGCTGTTGTCCTGATATCCACCGGTCCTGAAGTCACCCAGATTATTGATCTGAGGGATGAGCAGTAATGAGACGCTCCTTAATGGATATTCTCTGTTGCCCTGTCTGTAAGGGCGATCTCGTGCTTTCCGTCACCACAGAGGATGACAAAGAGATCCTGGAAGGCGGACTGCATTGTGCTGCATGCCGAGTGGACTATCCCATCAACGAAGGCATACCCAATCTCCTGCCCCAGCCTCACCAGGAATAACAGGAGGAGGCATGAACTTCCCGCTGCCCTTTTTTGTGTTGATCTCTGCGGGCACCGGGGGTAATGATTCGGGTTTTGAGATATACCTCAATCGCAGCGGCATCAATTCGATCGATCTGCCGCGGGGGAAGATTCAGGCAGTAACCGGCAACAACCTGCAGGTGAAATTCGTAAACCACGGGGCCCCGATTCACATCACAATCACCGCTGCAAATGCCGGCATGTTCACAGATTTTTTTCACGAGAACATGTATGTTGTTGACGAATCGGTGCTGACGATCCCGGTGTATACCGATATCCCTGAAGGATTCTTTGACCTTGAAATTATTGCAGGATACGGCGTGATGAAAACGACCGCCCATGTGGACGTGATCCATCCGCCACCAAAAAAACCGATCATTTTGGAAGAATCGCCGGTCCAACCGGTTGCCCGCGGCCGCCCTCATCTCCTGATGGTGATGATGGGAATCGCACTTATCCTCTACACAGCCTGGCTCTATACCGCAAATGAACTGTTAAATATCGCCTCGTTTCTCATGCTCATCGTTGGCGCACTCTACATATGGTACCGTCAGCGCTAGCGCAAGTTGCAATTGTCCTTTTTGCCGCGCTTCTGGTTGACCGGCTGATAGGCGACCCCCATTCAGCGTGGCACCCGGTTGCTCTTATCGGCCGGTTCATAGGCTGGTGGGGAAAGCCCGAACTATATTCTCCAAAAATCCAGCGGTTTACCGGAGTCGTTCTATGGCTGGTGACCATTGTCCTCTTTGCGGTTCCGTTTTATTGCTTTGCCACTCTTGCCCCATGGTACCTGTACCTAATCATCGCCCCATTTCTTCTAAAGTCCTGTTTTGCTTGGCGATCCTTAGAGGAGCACACACTTGCCGTTGTCGACGCTCTCAAGGATGGCGTAGAGACCGGGCGTGAAAAGGTTAAGCTGCTGGTTTCCCGCAGCACAGCGAATCTCGATCGCGAACATATCCTATCTGCCGGTTACGAATCCATTACGGAGAATCTCACAGACAGTATTATCTCGCCGCTTTTTTTCTTCTGCCTGTTTGGCATAACCGGGGCTGCAGTCTTTCGTGCGGCCAATACCATGGACGCGATGCTGGGATACCGGGATGAACGTGAACGTATCGGGTGGTGCGCGGCCCGGATGGATGACATTCTCAATTATATCCCGGCCCGGATCACTGCTCTGCTACTACTGCTGCACTTTGCACAAAAAGGGCGTTTTTCCCAAGCCTTACTGGTAATGCGGCGGGATGGAAAGAACCGTCCCGGGTTCAATGGTGGGATTGTGATGGCCGCAATGGCTGGCGGTGCCGGTGTGCGGTTTGAGAAGCCCGGTATGTATACGATCGGTGACAGCGAACGAACTCTGGACGAGGGAGGTAAAGACATTCTTGAGGCAACACGGATGGTCACGCTGATGTTTGCACTGATTGGCGTTGGTACTCTGTTTTTATTGGGATCGTTGATCAAATAGTACCGTCATATGAAACTCGAGGAACTGAGATTCGGTACCGAGCTCCTCAAGCGCGGCTTTGCATCCATGCAGAAAGGGGGCGTTATCATGGATGTGGTGAATGCTGATCAGGCAAAGATTGCTGAGGAAGCCGGAGCCGTTGCAGTCATGTCGCTGGAGCGGGTGCCTTCAGATATCCGGAAGATGGGCGGGGTAGCCCGCATGGCAGATCCCCAGAAAGTTATTGAGATTATCGAAGCTGTATCCATTCCGGTGATGGGAAAGGTCCGAATCGGTCACTTTGTCGAAGCACAGGTGCTCGAAACGCTCGGCGTTGATATGATCGATGAGAGCGAAGTCCTGACACCTGCAGATGAGCAATACCATATCGATAAGAAACTTTTCAAGGTCCCCTTCGTCTGCGGCGCCCGCGATCTCGGAGAAGCGCTGCGTCGGATCAATGAAGGAGCCGCCATGATCCGGACCAAGGGTGAGGCAGGGACTGGAAACGTTGTCGAAGCTGTGCGCCACATGCGAAACATCATGGGAGAAATCCGCATGCTCAAGGGAATGGACAAACAGGAGATGACCGACTATGCACGGGACATTGAAGCCCCCGCAGAACTGGTGATAGAATGTTCCGAGCGCGGCAGGTTGCCTGTTGTGAATTTCTCTGCTGGAGGTATTGCTACACCATCAGATGCCGCGATGATGATGCAGCTGGGTGCAGACGGCGTGTTTGTCGGGTCCGGGATCTTCAAGTCCACAAGTCCTGAGCTGATGGCAAAAGCGATTGTCGAAGCTGTCAACCACTTCAACGAGCCAGAGGTTATCGCAAGGGTAAGCCGCGGGCTTGGTGATGCGATGCCCGGTCTTGATATCCACACCCTCCGGGATGATGAGGTGCTGCAGACCCGTGGACGTTAAGATCGGCGTTCTCGCATTGCAGGGCAACGTGAGCGAGCACATCGATGCGTTTTCACTCGCACTCGACCGCCTCGGCTGCGTGAGATCATCAGCAGTGGTCACAGTGCGTCACCCCGCCGATCTTGAAGGCTGTCACGCGTTAGCCCTCCCGGGCGGGGAATCGACTACCATTTCCCGGCTCATAGACAAGAACCACCTCTATGAGCCGATCCGCAATTTTTCCGGTGGGATTTTTGCAACTTGCGCCGGCATGGTGCTGATCGCGACTCATGTGGATGATGCCCGTATCAATACGCTGAATCTTATCGACATGACCGTGGACCGTAACGCATTCGGCCGTCAGCGGGAATCGTTTGAAGCAGATATTTCTCTTACCGGTATTGACGGAGAACCATTTCATGCAATCTTCATACGGGCACCGGTTGCGACTCATGCGGGTGCCGGTGTCACGGTACTCTCCCGGTTGGATCAAGGGATTGTTGCTGTAGAGCAGGGAATGTATATGGCCCTATCGTTCCACCCGGAACTTGGCGGGGACACCCGGCTGCACGAGCGGTTTTTGAAAAAGATTGTTGGTTAACTGCGTATCTCCGGTTTTAAAAAAAATCCATACGCACAAAAATATCCAGAAAAATTCCTACAGAATAGTAAAACCGTTCTTCACTCGCCACTCTACCCCATACACATACTCTTTTTCATGGATATCTCGGCAACTCCCAGTTAATCACCATTTATTCAACGTATGGCCCCCCCAATCGCCAAAATAACCCAAAAATTTGGCGTATATAATGCCCTCTGATGCGCCTTATAGCGGTTTGGTGACACTTCATTTCCGATTCGTTGCCTCCCGTTGTATTGAAGATTTAAAGCGAAAACTCACGCAGCTCCTGAAAAGATTAAAATGAACTCCTTTTGCGGTTTACTCCAACATAAAAGCTCAGATGGAATCAGGGCGCTTTAAATGGGTTTTCTGGGTTTCAGACCCCTCTTTTTCATGACTCCCCAGACCGTCTGGTGAAAGGAGGTTTTTTGCTGGCAACAAACGCTATTTTTTCTTAACCGATGACATACAGAGGAGTCTGTTGATGGCCGGTAAGATCAACGATTGAAATTTTTAGAGAACCGTTGACATCATGCGATGTGATTTTTCTGGCATAGATCTGATAACGCTACAAGCGCTCATGATGATATTTTGGTCGATTGACCTATCAGAACCTTGTCCCAACCCTCAATTTGGGATGAATATTTATTATCCGGCGCGTTGCACATAACCATAATGACTATCAGAAAAACGCGCCGGAAAAATGCTGAAAAACCGTTTCATGAAGCCGTGACCGATCTACTCTTCTCATCAATGGCAAATTACGAAGATTTCGTCATGACCTATGAGGTTAACCCCGCCACGAATAAAAAAGAAATTCATGTGATGTCCGGGAAATTAATTTCCCCTGATCTGCTTGGGACGCTTAAGGAGCATGTTGCACAGCAGCTTGACGAAGGCAGCGGTCACCATATCCGGCAGATGGAATAAGATAAAAAGTCTTTTTCACAGTCCCTTAATCATCACTGGATAGTACCCGCGAGTCCCGAGTCTTCACTGAAAGGTGGGATCTCACCTTTTTTTAGTTGGGTTACCAATCTTTCTTTATTGCATCTGCCCGAAGTTCCACGGGCATCAGTTCAATTGCATACCGCAGTGCGGTCCGGGGCATCACACTTTTATTTTTCATTACGTAATCGAACACTTCTTTCTGGTGCATCCGACTCGCTTCCTTGAGCAGCCAGCCGTACCCTTTCTGGACCATGTCATCCGTATCGGTCAGCAGCAGGTCAGCAATTTCTATCGCCTCATTGAGGAACTTCCCGCGCTTTGCCGGGATGATAAGTGAGACTGCCGCCGCCCGCCGCGTCCAACGGTTCTGTGAATGCGTCCAGAGTTTCAGTTCATCGATATATTCCGGGTATTGTTCGATGAACGCGCCCATAGTATGGTTGCAGAACCCATCGCAGGACGCCCAGTTGGTTATGTATGTGTCAATCCAGTGCCGGAACACAACGAGGTCTTCCCTCTCATATCCCCCAGAGAGGGCATGCGCCCAGTTCGAGACGATGAACGACTCCTCTATGTAGCCGGATTGGTACAGTTCTTCACAGAGAGCGAAGATCTCCGGTTTTGATCGCCCTTTTACAACTTTCCAGTATTTCTTTGCAATTGCGACTACGGTTGCACTCTTCACTCCGTAGCACATGATCTCCTCTTTGAAGAACCGCTGCGAGGTCTTCCGGATCTCAGGATCCGCGTGGCTTTGTAGATCCCTCCGGATTTGGAAAATTACCGGGTCCATGCATAGAGGTGAGCGGGTATGAGTGATAAGGGAAACGGCATGCGGGAGGTGAGGACATGGGAAAACCCACTTCCTAAAGCCCGAGCAGTTTCCGGATCTTTCCCCACAAGGACAATGCCGGCTGCTTACAGAATGGCAGCATACCTTTTGCCACGCGGACCGCCTCGCAATCGTCGCACAGCGTATGGCGTTTGCACGTGGTCTTTGGGCAGGGGCAGTCTTGGCGTATGGTGGGGGACATTAGTGATCAATCTGAACCGGGCAGTGGTTTAATGTTTTTTACCAAAAATGGTACGCAACCCTGTACAAAGACCCCAAGGTTCATGTCGTATCGTGATCCTGTCTCTGTATGGATGTGCCAACATTTTTCGGAATAATCAATATATGTGCAGAACTTCTCGGCATTGCAGGGGCCGTCCTGATCATTTACGGAGGGTTCAGGGCAATTGTCAGAGTCCTCCTTCGGGAGTTCTCAAAGACGGCATTTACCTACAACCAGATCCGCAGGGATTTTACTGACAAGATCGTCTTCGGGCTTGAATTTCTCATTGCAGCTGACATCCTTGCCACCCTGCTTTCTCCTACTGAGCAGGATCTCATCAACCTTGCAGTAGTCGTGGTCATCCGGACGATCCTTGGTTATTTCCTCTCAAAAGAGGCAGCGGAATTCAATCTCCAGTAACCCTCGGACATCCTCTTTTAACCATTTTGATGGCAAAGAAACCGGTCAGAGTTTCATTTTTTCCGGTAACTCCCGTGCCCAGGTAGCGATTGCGCCCCAGTCGCGGAAGTCACCGGCAGGGATCTTTGCCATTTCCAAAAACTTCCGCATCACAAAGTTTACCTTTGCCGGATCAAGTTTACCGGCAAACAGGACCGATGATACGGGTGTGACCGGTCCAAGGGATTTTTTCAGGGCCGCCATTGCCGCCTCCACCGCACCGGGCTCCGGGTTCTTTGACGCAAGCCCGACTACAAATGCGGCGACCGTCAGTTTCAGGAGTTGCTCATGATTATTCCCCACAAATTTTCCGACAGCACTATCGACACTTCCCATATAGAGCGGTCCGCCGATTACGATCGCAGCGTAACCTGTAAGAGTTGAAACTGTTTTGATCTCGGTGACATCAACGGCATGTCCTGCTGATACCAGTTCCCTGCCAATAGCCTGTGCAATTTCGGCAGTTGACCCGTTCCGCGTTGCATAGGCAACAAGAATTCGTGCACTCATGGGGATTCCCTGTAAAAAATATTTGCCCGTTGCTCTATTAAATTCAGTGTGGACCCATTGGTACCGTGCTGTCGCAACCCATGCCGTCATGAAAGAAACTGGAGATGGATCAGGATCGGGCGCCCTTCTAGCCGGCATCCCTCGTTTAAAAGCGAGAGCATTTTATGAAATCCGCACAAATGGTGTATAGAGTGTTTTTACCATGGCCACTGATCCCGTCTGCCTGATGATAGTTGATGAAGAAGGTGCGAAATTGACCAGCACCCACAAAGGTGAGAAGTATTACTTCTGCTGCAACTGGTGCAAGAATAAGTTCGATGAGAACCCGAAGCGATATTCACGTATCTCTACAGATATCTGCGTTAACTTAAAAGAAACAAGATAACCGGTATTGACCGGGTGATTTTCCCCTAACCGATGTGATAACCCCCTACCCGATCCTAAAGGAAAATATCGTCTGATAAAACAGGTAGCGGATATCATTTTAAAGCTATGCGGGCAGATACAGTTACAATAATCCATTTACCGGAACTATTGAGAATTTTTTTATGAAACCACAAGATGATCCCTGGCTCAAAAACGCACATAAAAATGCAGAAAACCTTGACCGGGAGATCAAAAACCTGTCGTCATTAACCGGTCCGATAAGGGAAAACCTCCCGATCATTACCAAATATCAGGATTTCTGGAATAAGGCAAAAAAGATCACCGCGTTATTCAAAGAGCTAAAACCGTTAGCCCAGAGTGACCGGGATCTGCTCTGGAAACAGTTCAATGACCTCTGCTGGGAAGTAAAGGAGAAACAAAAGTCCGAGTATGGAACTCTGGAATCCCTGTCGCAGGGGCATTTTGATGAAATAATAAAACTTGCAGAACAGGCCAGGCTCCCTGTTGATGCCCCCGCGATGGAGATCCATGAACTGGTGGAACGTGGGCAGGCACTCAAAAATGCCGGTGACCTGCTCGGCAAATTCAAGCACGAGATGATCGCAAAACACAAAAAAACATGTTTTGATCAGATCCAGAAGATCCGAAAAACCCACGACGCGGCATGGGAGTCTGTTAAAGCGGGAAAGCCCCGGCAGCAGTCAGAAACTGAGTCCCGTGTCAGGAATAATCTTGAATCCAATTATGAGCGTTACCGTAAAGCGGCAAATGCCCTGGAAAATTTCCAGATTGGTAGGGGCCACATACGCACATTTCTTGCAACCTTTGAAGATCCTGAGAAAGTTGCACAGGCAACTGCCCAACTCGCGGAAACCGAACGGCGGATTAAGGATATTGAAGACGGTATCCGGAAACTGGAGAAGTGGATTGAAGAAGACGAGCGAACGCTTAAAGGGTAAGTAACGGCGTGTTTTTCTTAATACCGTTTGATGTCGCACGATCCATTGACTATTTATCACGGCCCCCTCCCAATCCGGTCTTCCACATCCAGAGGATCACGAGAGTCCGGGGGTGCTTGAGACACTCCGTTTTTTCATACGGGCTGAATACACGAATAATGCCAGCTCGCCATCCGGAGTGATGTGGTAGAGTTTTTCCTGTTCATTACCCGGATCGTTCTCCTCCCGGATAAGGTTCCACCGGATCAGGGTTGATAACAAATGGGAAAATGCTGCCGGAGTGATCCTCTGCCCGGCGGATCCCGTATCCGCATCCCGGACCGGGATCTGCCAGACCTTTGTCTCGTTAAACAGCGTCTCTTTCGGTACCAGTGTACTCGCCACCTTCCCGTTTTCCCGCCCCCGGAAGAGAATGGTTAAGATCACGAGATAGTACGGATTGGCCGGCAGGTTCTTTGTGGGAAGTGTTGGAACTGGCACTCTTCGTGTGGGGGAATTTCCGAACGCGTAATAGGAGTCGCCCTCCACCCAGAGGGACATAGAAAACAGGCCAAGTGAGAGACGTTTTGAGCCGGCAGAGATATCAAACGAGTACCGGGCATCAGGATGTTCGTCAAATATCCCAAGCACCGGATCGCGAATGGCATCGAACGTGGCCGCATCGATGCAGACCAGTGCACAGGAAATATTCCGGGAGAGGGAGATGGTATTTACCGCATCAATTGCGTCACGGATGGCAACCTTCCACAGTCTTTTCTGGTTATCATCCCGGGCCGAGTTGGTATAGACCTCTTTCTCAGCAAAGATAAAGGTGTGCGTGACGGTCCGGAGATCCTTAAGAACCGCAGGATAGGTCTTATGGATACTGTCACCCGCGCTGATGATGTGGATGTGTTCCTGCTGATCCATGAGTATTATCCGGATTTGGATGATAAATGGTTGTCCCGCATCCTGGCATCGCGTTTCCCGAAGATCCGGGCGGAGAAAAAAAAGATTTTTTAAATGAACAGCGGCGCGAGCACAAGCGAGAGCGTGGCGAGCAGCTTGATGAGCACGTGGAGGGACGGGCCGGCAGTGTCTTTGCACGGGTCTCCGAGCGTGTCACCGATGACTGCTGCCTTGTGGGCAACACTGCCTTTGCCTCCGTGGGCACCGGCCTCAATGAACTTCTTCGCATTGTCCCACGCACCGCCCCCGTTGTTGAGGATTAGTGCCATCAGGATACCGGTGATCGTGCCAACCATCAGGAAACCTGCGAGGGCTTCGTATTTCATTGTCACACCGATGAAGATGGGAAATGCAATGGCAATTGCGCCGGGCAGCACCATGTTCTTGAGTGCGCCGAGGGTGGTGATGTCGATCACACGGGCATAGTCAGGTTTCTTGGTCCCTGCCATAATGCCCGGGTCTTTGAACTGGATGCGGACTTCCTGAATCACGTACTGTGCGGTTTTTGAAACGGCGCGGATTGCAAGACCTGCAAAGACAAAGATGAGCATCGCGCCGAGCAGTGCCCCGACGAATACAGGGACCGATGCAATGTTGACGATCTCAAAGGGTTTACCGATCAGGCGGCTGATATCAACCATATAGGCATTGAAGAGCAGGAAGACTGCAAGCGCAGCGCTGCCGATCGCATATCCTTTGGTGAGCGCTTTTGTGGTGTTGCCAGCTGAATCGAGCCGGTCCATCCGCTTGCGGACCAGTTCAGGAGCCTGGCTCATCTCGACAATACCTCCGGCATTGTCGGCGATGGGGCCAAAAGAGTCCATGGCAAGAACATAGGCACAGACCATCAGCATACCGATGGTTGCTGAAGCAGTACCAAAGAGGCCGCCGAACTGTATGCCGCTCTGGGAACCGAGCCAGTAGGAGAGGAGTAAGGATGCACCGATCATGATTGCCGGCACAGCGGTGGTCTCAAGGGCAACCGAGAAACCGGTAATGATGTTAGTTGCCGGTCCTGTCTCTGATGCATCGGCAATTTCCTGCACAGGCCTGTAGTGGTGGTCGGTGTAATACATGGTCACTCTGAGGAAGAGAACAGATAACACAATGCCTACAAGGCCTGCATAGAAGAACCATATGCTCCCGAGAAGCCACATGGTACCGATATAGAAGAACACCGCCGAGACGATTGCCGTGATGTAATAACCAAGGTTCATGGCATCCATTGGGTCAGCATCATCCTTTCCGCGTACGCAGAGGATACCGATCATGCTGGCGAGCAGACCAAAAGCGCACATAACGAGCGGGAATAGAATACCGTTGACTCCAAAGACCGGAAAGAGGGCGACACCGAGGATCATCGCACCGATATTCTCGGCAGCGGTGGACTCGAACAGGTCAGCACCACGGCCGGCACAGTCGCCAACATTGTCGCCAACAAGGTCTGCAATAGTCGCAGGGTTACGGACGTCGTCCTCAGGGATACCGGCTTCAACTTTACCGACAAGATCTGCACCGACATCAGCAGCTTTTGTATATATACCGCCACCGAGCTGGGCAAAGAGTGCGACAAACGAGGCACCGAACGCGAACCCGATGATGATGAAAGGGGTGGTCAGCGGGTTTGCACCGAGTGCAACATAGGTTAGAGAGACACCGAGGAGCGACATCGCCGTGATGATAAGACCGGAGACTGCTCCGCCACGGAACGAGATGTCAAGTGCCTTACCCGAGCCGACCTGAGCTGCTGCTGCTGTGCGGATGTTGGTCCTGACGGCAACAGACATGCCAATGACACCGGCAAGCGCACTGCAGAACGCACCTACGATGAACGCAAGTGCCGTAAAGGTGGCGATATTCTGCTGTCCCGTGAGGAAATACACTGCAAAGATAACTACGGCAAGAACGATCGCTAAGATGGCGATAGTCGAGTACTGTCGTTTGATGAATGCTTCCGCACCCACCTTGATCGCATCGGATACCTCACGCATCTTGGGTGTGCCCACATCATTTGAGAGGACACTCCGCGCAAGTATTGCCGCGAGGATCAGGGCGATAATACTTATTCCAATAATAAAGACGAGTTCGTACATTCCTTGACCTCCCTGCCATTGTATGAATCATATCAAATGCAACCGGAACTGCAGCTGTACCGCACAGCGCCTGTATCCGGATTTCTGTATGCTACACACAACATCAGGTATGATAAACTGGTATCAGCAGTAACCTGCTCTTTTGGAACCAAAGGATGGCGCAACGGTTCCCGGGATATCCCCGATTTTTCCCACAACCCATCCTAAGAGATCATTAGTGCTTTTCCGGGACATTAAACTTTTATCATTAATCCGGCACTGCACCACCCGGTACTACAACTCAAAGAAAACGATACTCATGTTGTTCCAGATTTTTTATTATTTTTGCAAGTTTCTCCGGTTCTACTCACATTTCACGGTGTTTTTTTATGAATTATCAGATATTTGTACTAGTATTTTGATATTATGCGAGCCATGCGCAATTCACTATGATTAATAATGATAGATTCTCATATTCATGGAAGGAGGGTATCTGGTGCAACTTGCGCAGCTGTTAATATTTCTAATCCTGTTTCCGCTCATTGCCGCGTTCTTTTTGTTCCTTGTAAAAAAAGATCTCGAACGCGCTTGGATTGTGAAACTGTCCGCATTGGCTATTGCGATAGTCAGTGTTTACTTGTTGATATCGACCTATAATAAGGGGATCCTGCTGGTATCCGAAATCCCGGCAGAGCCGGTCGGCATTATCATGTTCATCATTGAGATGCTGATTGCCGTATATATTCTATACCTCGGTATCGTGCATAAGAAGTGGCTAGTTGTAGCTCTCATCCTTGTTCAGTCTGTAGTGATGCTCTACTTCGAACTGGTGTATGCCCACTCCGTCCATGTTCAGTCGAACCTGTTCATCGATGAATTCTCAAATATCATGGCGCTCATCATCGGCATCATCGGCAGTCTCATCTGCGTGTATTCGCTGGGCTACATGAAGTTCTTCCATGAACACCATCCCGAGATGCCGGACCGGCGACCGTGGTTCTTTGCAATCCTGTTCATCTTCATTGCAGCCATGTTTGGGCTGGTTTTTTCAAATAATATCATCTGGGTCTACTTCTTCTGGGAAGTTACAACACTTTGTTCATTCCTGCTGATCGGGTACACAAAGACCGAGGAAGCCACCAACAATGCATTTTCTGCCCTGTGGATGAACCTGCTTGGAGGGGTTGCATTTGCTGGTGCAATCATCTACCTTGCTATGTTTGGCAACGGCATCATGGGACTTGATGCGCTGCTCGCATCCGGAAAAGTCATAGCCCTCATCCCGGCAGCCCTCATCGGGTTTGCGGGTCTCACCAAGGCTGCCCAGCTGCCGTTCTCCTCTTGGCTTGTAGGAGCAATGGTGGCGCCAACTCCGGTCTCGGCACTCCTGCACTCTAGCACGATGGTCAAAGCCGGTGTCTATATTCTCGTCAGGCTTGCCCCAATCTTCCAGTCCACCTTCACTGGTTATATGATAGCTATGGTAGGAGTGCTCACCTTCCTGATTGCATCCGGCATTGCGATATCGCAGAGTAATGCAAAACGGGTGCTTGCCTATTCCACGATCGCAAACCTCGGTCTCATCGTTGCCTGTGCCGGTATCGGAACCTACGAGGCGATTTGGGCTGCAATCCTCTTGATCGTCTTCCACGCAGTTTCGAAGTCCCTGCTCTTCCTCTCAGTTGGAACTGTTGAGCACCGGATCAAGAGCCGTGAGGTCGATGATATGAACGGGCTCATCGTGCGCATGCCGAAGATCGCTGCGATGATGGTGATCGGTATTGCCGGTATGTTCCTTGCACCGTTCGGTATGCTGATCTCAAAATGGGCAGCCATCAGGGCATTCATAGACGTACCTTACGGTTTCCTGTTCGTCATCATACTTGCCTTTGGCAGCGCCATGACGGTCTTCTTCTGGGCCAAATGGATGGGCAAGATCATTGCAGTTACTTCAGACAGCAAAAACATCGAAGGCGAAGTTGATCACAGCGAGTGGGCAGCGCTTGTATCGCTTGCCGGGCTCTCATTTATCACAACGCTGATCTTCCCGCTGCTCTCGACGAAACTTCTCGAGCCTTTCCTCATGCAGAACTATGGCAATGTAGCCCAGCTGTCGCAGGACAATATTACCATCATGATCCTGATGCTCCTTCTCCTCATTATCCTGCCGTTGAGCATTCTGATACCCCAGAGAAAGCACAAGCATGTCGCACCCTACATGGGCGGCAGGACCACCACGCACGATATGCGGTTCTCCGGATCCCTCGGCGTCCAGAAAAAGACCGTACTCTCCAACTACTATCTCCATGAGTACTTCGGTGAAACGAAACTCCGGACAGCTGGGATCTGGATCTGTTCAGCCATCATCGGCATCATGTTTGTAGCAACTGCGTTGCGTGGGGTGATCCTATGATCAATATCGTCTGGGCAATTGTCTTTGTCCTAGTAGCCCCGGTTATCGGCGGTCTGGTTGCGGGTATTGACCGGAAGATCACTGCACATATGCAGGGCAGGGTCGGCCCCTCAATCCTGCAGCCGTTTTACGATGTGGGGAAGCTCTTTGAAAAAGAGCAGACGGTAGTGAACGAGACACAAATCTTCTATGCGATCTGTTACATCATCTTCATGATCTTCACCGGAGCCTTGTTTTTTGCCGGCGGGGATCTGCTGCTCGTCATCTTTGCGCTCACACTGGCCCAGATCTTCCTTGTAATGGGCGCATTTGCCTCAAATTCCCCCTACAGTTATGTAGGTGCGGAGCGGGAACTGCTCCAGATTATGGCTTATGAACCGATGGTGATTCTGGCTGCGGTAGGTATGTTTGTCGTAACGAAGAGCTTCAATGTCAGCGATATCGCATCGACCACAATACCCGTTGTCCTTCTCATCCCCGGTATCTTCCTTGGTTTCCTCTACGTGCTGACCATCAAGCTGCGCAAATCACCGTTCGATATTTCGACATCGCACCACGCACACCAGGAGATTGTAAAGGGCGTTACTACAGAATTTTCTGGCCCATCACTCGGTCTCATCGAGATCACCCACTGGTACGAGACGGTCTTTTTGCTTGGCTTTGTCTACCTCTTCTTCGGGTTCAATCCACTGATCGGTATAGCTGCCGTCATCATCGTCTACCTGTTAGAGATCCTGATCGATAACACGAATGCCCGTGTCAAATGGCAACTTGTGGTGAAGAGTTCGTGGCTGATCGCCGCTGTAGTCAGTGTGGTTAATCTGGCTGCACTCTACTACCTGCTGGGAGGTTTAACATGACTTACCTTTCAAAGTCGCCGTGGATTATCCACTATGATGCCTCGAGCTGCAATGGCTGCGACATCGAAATTCTTGCATGTCTCACCCCCATGTATGATGTTGAGCGGTTCGGCATCATCAACACGGGCAACCCGAAACATGCGGATATTTTTGTAGTTACCGGCTCGATTAATGAACAGAACCGCGAAGTGATCCAGAACATCTACAACCAGATGTCGGATCCGAAGGTGGTTGTGGCAGTCGGTATCTGCGCATGCTCGGGAGGAGTGTTCCGGGAATGCTATAATGTTGCAGGCGGTATTGACAAACTCATACCGGTCGACGTCTATGTGCCAGGTTGTGCAGCCAGACCCGAGTCCATCATCGATGGAATTGTCACTGCTCTAGGCGTACTTGAGGAGAAACGGAGCAAACATATGAGTTCTCCAATGGTAACTGATCACGATCATAAAGCACATCACAAACACGCGGAAGGAGGTGCATAATGATGGAACCACAACAAATCACCCCCATCGGTGTCGGGGACGTAGTTACGAAGGCTGAGCAGGCAAAGAAAAATGGCAACCGGCTCGTCCAGATCGGGTGCACGAAGATCGGAGACGACTTTGAGATCCTCTATGTCTTCGACAAGGACTACAAACTGACAAACTACCGCATCACGGTAAAACAGAATGATGAAATTCCCAGCATCAGCGGAATATACTTTGGTGCGTTTGTGTACGAGAACGAGATCCACGACCTGTACGGGATTCACGTGACTGGGATCAATATCGATTTCAAGGGCACGTTTTACAAGACCGCAATCAAACATCCTTTCAGCGTGACCATTGTTAAGGAGGATGACGCATGTCAAAACAAATAACCATCCCGTTTGGACCTCAGCACCCGGTACTTCCCGAACCCCTCCACCTCGACCTTGTGCTGGAGGATGAAAAAGTCGTTGATGTCATCCCGACAATAGGGTACGTCCACCGCGGTCTTGAGAAACTGGTAGAAAAACGGGAATACACCGAGTATGTCTTCATCGCCGAGCGGATCTGCGGTATCTGTAGTTTCATCCACAGCCAGACCTATGTGCAGGGCATCGAACAGATCATGGGACTTGAGATTCCTGAGCGGGCCCAGTACCTTAGGACCATCTGGTCGGAATATTCAAGACTGCACTCACACCTGCTATGGCTCGGGTGTTTTGCGGACAGCATGGGCTTTGAGAGCGTCTTCATGAACGCATGGAGGCTCCGCGAGCACATCCTCGATGACCTTGAGGCGACCACCGGTGGCCGGGTCATCCAGGGCGTCTGCAAAGTTGGCGGTGTCCGGAGGGATATCGCTCCCGAGAAACTGGATGATATGGTAAAGGGGCTCAAAGGAATTGAGCATGAGCTCCAGGCACTCACGAACGTGTTCCTGCATGACAGCTCGATCATGTACCGTCTGAAAGGTATAGGTGTGCTCAGTAATGACGATGCCTATTACCTCGGTGCAGTAGGTCCGACAGCAAGAGGCAGCGGCGTTGCGATTGATATCCGTGAGACCGGCTATGCGGCTTTCGGGAAGATCAATTTCAAACCGGTTGTCGAGTATGACGGGGACTGCTATGCCCGCTGTGCCGTCCGGGCAAAAGAGATGTTCACTTCGATCGATATCATCGAGCAGTGCGCAAAGAAGATCCCTGACGGGCCCGTGGATATGAAAGTTACCGGTGCACCGGATGGCGAATTCTTCTCCAGGGCCGAGCAGCCCCGTGGAGAAGTCATCCACTATATCAAGGGCAATGGCAAAAAGAATCTCGTCCGGCACCGTGTTCGGACACCAACGTTTACCAACATCCCGCCGCTTGTCACGCTCCTCAAGGGATGCGATCTTGCGGATGTGCCGGTGATTGTCCTGACCATTGATCCCTGTATCGGCTGTGCGGAGAGGTGAGGAGATATGACCTTTTTCCAGATGACAAAGACGGTGTTAAAAAGCCTCTTTTCCCGGCCGGCCACCCTGATGTACCCGGTAAAACCGGCCAAGAAAACTGAAGCTACCCGCGGGCACGTTAAGATTGACCCGACGAAGTGCATCACCTGCCGGATCTGTCAGCGTAAGTGCCCGACGCAGGCGATCTGTGTTGATGTCAAGGAAAAGACATGGGAGATTGACCAGATGCGCTGCGTGGTCTGCGCCATATGTGTTGATACGTGCCCAACGAAAAGTCTCACCATGGACAACCAGTATCGCCCGGCGATGACTGCCCGTGGCGGTCTTGAGAAGTTTACCGTGGCAGGACCAAAGAAGAAGGAACCAGTGGCGGTTGATGCAGCAAAGCCGGCGGCAGAATAATTTTTTTTAGGATTGCATAACGACAACGCCCCTGGCACAGATCAGTAACCGTATCAACCGGAGCGGATCCCCGGACACTCTTTTTGTTACCACTGCGTTCAGGTTGGATCAGGGTCTCGTCTCATAGGACGAACGTTTGCCCCTTCCATCTCCCCACCCGCCCA
>Ga0194039_1000466_pt1 | contig 24695 bp, 24 predicted proteins | sample JunL228m_MetaG_FD_148679 | JGI IMG/M metagenome (GOLD analysis project Ga0194039, IMG submission 148679) | Anoxic zone freshwater microbial communities from boreal shield lake in IISD Experimental Lakes Area, Ontario, Canada - Jun2016-L227-8m | ecosystem: Environmental > Aquatic > Freshwater >... | reverse complement strand
TGCCGGCCAGCGCAAACACTTTTGTGCCCCGGCTTTTTTCCGTGCCGTGCGCGGCGAATGCCTCCGCGCCATGGCGGACGATCCACGGGATCATTGCGAACGTCTCGACGTTGTTGATCAGCGTCGGCCGCTGCCACAGCCCGCAATCGGCCGGATAGGGCGGCTTGATGCGCGGGATCCCGCGTCGGCCCTCGATCGACTCGATCAGCGCGGTTTCCTCCCCGCACACGAACGCCCCGGCTCCCTCGAAAATGCGGAGGGCGAAATCGTTCAGGAACCCGCGTTCGGTCAACACGCGGATCGCCTCGCGCAACCGGCTCACCGCACGCGGGTATTCGGCGCGGACGTAGATGGTGCCTTCCTTCGCGCCGACACAATGCGCGGCGATCAGCATCCCCTCGATGACGCGATACGGAAATGATTCCATCAGCATCCGGTCCATGAACGCTCCCGGATCGCCCTCGTCGCCGTTGACGATAACGTATTTGAGGCCGTCCGGGGCGGGCGCATTCCGGACGCGGCCCCATTTCAAACCGGTCGGGAACCCGGCGCCGCCGCGTCCGCGCAGGCCACTGCGGGTGATCGTGACAATCGTTTCCTCCGGCGGTCGGCTGATCGCCCGTCCGAGCGAGGCGAACCCCTGCTGCGAGAGATACTCGTCCAGGTCGAGCGGGTCCAACTCGCCGAACGATTCGGTTGCAATGCGGACCTGACGCTCCATGAACGCCCGGACCGGCTTCCCGCCAACGTCGAGCGCGTGGCTCCCCAATTTTTTCAGGCCTCCATCCGTAGTCACCAGTTGTTCCAGCGTCCGATCCACCCATTGCAGCAACCGCCGTCGCAGGCTTGCCGGACGGAAGTGCCGGCGCACGATCCCCTCGGCTTCATCCGGGCCGACCTTGGAATAAAATGCCGTCGGTCCGTTTGGCAGGCGGACTTCGACGATCGGCGTCTGGTGGCACATGCCGACGCAGCCGACGCGTTTGACCGACGCGGAGATGCCGAAATCCTTCACCGTCCGGCGCAAGCGGTGAAACAATTCGTCGCTGCCCTTCGCCATACAGCACGAGCCGAGGCCAACGCGGATCTCCGCGCCATGGCCGTTGCGGTGACCGGCGACAGCGTCCACGTCGGAGATCGTTTCGTGACGGGTCGCACGGAAATCATCCAACATGGCGGGGATCGTGTCCGCGGCGAGGTGGCCGTAGGTCGTGTGATCGAGCTGGACGACCGGCGCCAGCGTGCAGCAGCCGAGGCAGGCGACGCGCTCGACCGTGAACTCGTTGTTCGGGCACGTGTCGTGACCGTCGGAAATCCCGAGCTGCCGGTGGATGTGATCGTGGATGTTTTCCGAGCCTTTGACGTGGCAGGCGGTGCCGTGGCAGACCCGCATCGTGTGTCGTCCGACCTCGCCCAGCCGGAACTGGTGGTAGAACGTCGCCACGCCGATCAAGTCTGAGAGCCGGATGCCGGTCGTTTCGCTGACGCGCCGCAGCGCCGGTTCCGGCAGGTGACGGTATTCGCGCTGGATGCCCTGGAGAATCGGAATCGTCGCCTCCGGGCCGCGGCCGGTCCGCGCGAGCAGCTGGTCAACGAAGGCGTCCGTGTCGCGAGCGGTCATTTGGCCTCGATGCAGAACAGGGTTTTTTTTCCGCGCAGGAAGAGGCGCTTGCCGAGCGGCACCGGGCTCGCGTTGCATTCCTCGCCGAGCGCGCCTTTGCCGAGTTCCTTGTAGGCGTCTCCGGTCTCGAGCACCCACGAGTTGCCTTTGCGGCTGACGAGGATCAGCGCGTTGCCCGCGATCGTCGGCGACGCGTAGAATTCGTCATCGAACTCGTGCGTCCAAACGGTCTCTCCGGTCTCCGGGTTGCAGCAGGTAAGCAGCCCGCCGCTCGTGATCACATACAGCCGCCGTCCGTCGCTGACCGGGCTGGTTGCGTCCGGCACGCCGTCCTCGACTTTCCACGCGGCGTCCGCGGAGCCAGGGTGCAGGCCGATGATCGCGGTATTCGGCGCGACGGCGACGATCATGTTGCCGGCAAGGACCAGCGAGGGCGCAACGTCGCTCTCGAGGCATTTGTTCCGCCAGAGTTCTTTGCCGTCCACCGGGTTGTAGGCGATGACGAACGGGCTGGCGCACGTGACCACCTGCGGCTGTCCGCCAACTTCGATCACCACCGGCGACGACCACGAGGCGGCCACGTCGCGCTTGGTCTCCCAGAGCGGCTTGCCGGTCCGCGTGTCCAGCGCGAGCAGCTTCGATTTTCCGTCCCCGGGCTCGCCGCGGTCGATCTGGATCAGCAGCCGGTCCTGATAGATCGCCAGCGACGCGGCGTAGCCATACTGGTTTTCCAGCGGCCCGATGTTGCGCGCCCAGACCTGTTTGCCGGAAAAATCAAACCCCGCGATCTCGCCGGTCGGGAACAGGGCATAGACGCGCCGTCCGTCGGTGACCGGAGTCGGCGCGGCGAGGCTCGTGTCCTCCATGACATCCGGCGACGGAGGGCGCGCGCCGCCGGGGAGTTTGACCGCGGCCGACCACTCGAGTGCGCCGGTGTCGGCGTCGAAGCGGAACACGCTGCTTTGCGCTTTGTCCGCGCCGGTGACGAAGATGGCATTGCCCCAGACCACCGGCGAGCTCAACCCGTGCAGCGGCACGGCGGTTTGCCACCGGATGTTTGCGCCGGACTTTGCGTCCCACGCGACCGGCACGCTGGCATCCGGAGCGACGCCCGATCCATTCCGGCCACGGAACGACGGCCACTGCTGCCCCATCTCCTCCGCAGACGGAAAATCCGGATCCGCCGCAACGGTCTCCGCAGCGGCCGGGGAAGCGCGTTCGGGCAGGCTGACCGGCCGCGCCGAGACGGCGACCGCTCCCGCGCCTGCCGCGACCAACCCGAACACGCCGGCCACCGCATACCGGGAGAGCGCCGTCACGCGAATCTCCTCGCCGGCATGGCGAGCTCCCCATGCCTGAGGATCCGGCAGCCTCCGGCGGGACGCCCGCATAAAATGGGCGCTGACCAAAAATACCGCCAGCCCGGCCAGCAGTGCGCGACTGGCATTGCGGGAAAGTTGCAGCCGGTCAAATGTTTCCCGGCGCAGCTCGAAATCGAGTTGTCGGATCCGCACCTTCAACGCCTCGTCCTTCGGCTTGGCGCGCAGCTCGTCGTGCAGCCGGACGACCTGCTTCGAGTTGACCAGCATCGAGACCTTGCCCCGCACCTCATTGAACGCCAGCAACCCACCGGTCAAGAGCACGAACAAACCCGACGCCACCGCAAGCGGCAGCGCAAATTTGTATAAATAGCCAGGCTTGTTCAAACTGTCTGGTTCGGGGTATCGGTCATTTGAGGGTTTGCGGGGAATCAAGGATAACTTTAATTCTGGCATTTTTGGATGCACGACTTCGCTTCATAAGTAAAACGATGTTTTTGGAAATCTCCCATCCAGAGACATCCCACTGCACGTCATAATCGTGAAGGGATCGGGGGTGTGATACCAAAGCTGTGCGAGGAGCTCTGGTGCCCGTGCTGAATGAGCGACTGCGCCCATGCTCTGGAAGGTTAAAAAATGCGCCTCCGTCTTGGCAGTTCCCGAATGCTGAAGGACACGATAAATGAAAACATCGGTTACATGGCCATCTGAGCCGTCGATGACGGCTAAGAAACGTGAATCTGGGGACAAATTCGTCCGAATCCAACGATCATTCTCGCGCAAGAGAACTCCATTTGCCTTACTTCCAGCCACGCGCAGAAACAATCGCATGCCGGTGCCGTCAAGGTTGTGAGGGGTGGTATATGCCTCGAATCGATCGTCTGGTGATAAGAGATGCTCATATCCACTGGCGCTAATCACAAGCGACAGACTGATCAATGTAAAAAGAAGAACCGGGGGTTTCACTGGTGTGCTTTATTTACCGGGACGGGTATCAGCGGGGAGGGGCAAGAGGCGCGCCTTCTGGCACGGGCAGGCCGAGACGTTGAAGCTCCTGCGGGCAGGACCTGAAACAGCGGGCGCAGGCGACACAGCGGGTCTGGTCCGCCTCGTAGTCGTGGCGTTTCCGGCGGATCGCCAGAGCGATCAGTTTGCCTCCGACCACGAGCGCGATCCACGCACCGCACAGCCGTCCGGCCAGCACGAAGCGGTCGCGCACCACCTGCGCTTCGGCATACAAGCTCGCGACCGGCGCGCCGGTTATTCGGAACGCTGCCGACGCGTCGGTCGTGCCGTCCGCCTTGCCGGATTCCTCGAGATAGACGCGCTCGGCCAGGTGCACGGTCCTGTGTTTTCCCGACAGGTGATTTCCCGTTAACCCGCCGAGCCACCCGCCCGAAGCGAGCAGCAGCGGGAGCAGCAGGATCATCGCCGCGAGCCGCCGTTTGTCCGCCGCCACCGTGCGCGACGGGGTCTCGACGGTGGATTTGTTGATCGCGTTGAACGGACACGCCTGCTCGCACAGGCGGCATTGGGTGCAGGTGTCCGGCGTGATCCGAACCCTCCACTTCGAGACGTTCGACGCCAGGCCGAGCAGCACGCCGTAGGGGCAGAGGAACCGGCAGTAGGGCCGCCCGACAAACACGCCGAGCACGAGAAGCCCGATGCCGCACGACACCATCAGCGCGCTGCCGCTCAGGCGGAAAATCGTCACGAACGGATCGTATTCGCAGATAATATACCCGCCGCCGGTTGCCGCAAAAATCATCGCGAGCCCGAGATAAGTATATGGGATCAACCTCAGCCCGTGCTCGAGCCACACCGGCACGGTGACCGGCTTGAGGAGCATCAGATCCTGCAGCGCGCCATGCGGGCAGACCGCCGAACAAAACACCCGCCCGAACACGAGCGCGAAAACCAGCGGAGCCAGCCCGAACGCCAGCACCGTGGCCGGTACGCCGAACGACGAATCCGCGAGCCCCTGTGCAATGTTCTGGATGCTGCCGATCGAGCAGATGCAGCCCTTCCGCCAGAACCCGAAATACAGAACGGAAAAAATCCCGAGCGCCACGAGTCCGCGCCGCGACCGGTGCCGCAGAGCGAGCCACGCGGCCAGCACCAGAGCGGCCAGCAGCACCGCGACATCGAGGTGTTCGAGCCACGGCCCGCGCGGCAGCGCGCCGACGAGGCCGGGCAGCTGATGCCCGGTCTCGGTGAATTCCGGGGGCGGGAACCGCTGGACGGCGAGCAGCCAGTTCATGCCTGCCCCCCGCGGCTTTTGAACAGGTATGGCTTGTCGGCCGGGACGCGGCGGATCGCGTCGGCCGGGCAGGCGCGGGCGATCGCGCATTCGTTGCAGTGGACGCAGATGTCGTGGCGGATCTGGAGGTGGAGCGAGCCGTTGCCGAACATCGTGCAGCCCTTGACGCATTTCGCGCAGCCGACGCAGAGCGGCTCGTTGATCGTATATTCGTAATACGGATCCTCGATGAACGTGCGGAAGATCGCGCCGGTCGGGCAGAGTTGGTTCTCGGCGGCGGTGTCGAGCTGGTTCGGCTGGGGCTCGAAGTAGCCCGTGCACAGGCGGCAGTAGCCGCACATGTCGAAGCTGTGCACGCACTTGACCGCCGATTGTTCGAGCACGCAAGCGGTCGCACACCGTCCGCACTGCGTGCATTTCCAAGGATCAATCTGCCAGACCGTGTCGCCGGCATTCGCTTTGCGGATCAAGGCTGCGAGCACGCCGCCGAGTCCGATCGCAGAGGCGGCGCGGACAAAATCGCGGCGCCTCATCGCGGCGCCTCCTTCCATGGCAGCGCGCAACTGCCGGAAGCGGCGCATCCGCCGCACCCGCCGCGCGACGCGCAATCCTGCTCGCGGCGGACCAGCACCGCGCCGAGCAGGCCGACCGTGCCGAGCAGCGCGACGCGGGCCGCTGCCCGCAAAAATTCCCGGCGGGATTTCGGTTCGGTGCTCATGGCGATTTCGGTGTGAAGACGCGGACGGTTTTGGTCGCGGGGTCGAGGGCGAGGACGCGGCCGGCGGAATCGCAGGCAACGTCGAACCCAAACCCGACCTGGCAATCCGCGCAGGCTTTTTTCGCGAGGTCCAGATCCTTCACGAGCTGATCGGGCCCGGCCACGACGCCTTCGAATTTTCCCTTTGCGTCATAAATTTTGATCCGGTTCAGGCCCTTTTCGCTGGTGACAAATTTCCCATCCGGGCGGCGCGCGAAATAGACCGGGTTGCAGCAGCCGCAGAACCCCTCGACCGCCATCGACGGCGCGCCCCAGCCGAACTCGAATTTTCCATCGGTCGTGTAGGCTTCGATCTGGTGGCGACCGGGGTTGTTCACCCAGAGCAGGCCGTCGCTGCCGGCGAGCACATGGAAATACGGGCTCGGAATCACGAAGCCGGGATTCCCTCCGCCGGGGCGCCCGAACCGGCCGAGCTCTTTGCCGTTCGCGTCGCAGCGGATGATCTCGCGCCCGCCGGCATCGGCGAGGTAGATGGCATCGGCGGCATCGGCGACGCCGGTCAGCCATGTGCCGGGGCCGAACGGTTCGCCCGCGACGAGCGGTTTGCCTCCACCGTCAAAAATTTCGAGGTGATCTTTGAATGCGATGCAGAGCCGCGCGTCTGTGGCGGCCAAGGCGAGCGGCATGGCGGCGAGCGCGATCGTTGACACCGGCCGGCCGGCCGAGTCGAGGCGCTTCACGGCGCGGTCGCCTCCGATGAAGATCGAGTCGTCGGGGCCGACGGCGAGGCATTTCGGGTCATCGAATCCGGACGGGATCGGCGCGGATTCCCGGTAGAGCAACTGCGCGGGATCGGTGCGCTCGAACTGGCTCACGTCGTAGGTGAACCGCGAATCGAGCGGAGGCTTTTCGGGTTTTCCGCCACGCTTCCCGCAGCCGGCGAGCCAGCCGGACAAGCCCGTCAGTCCGGCCCCGGAGGCGACGAGAAAACGGCGCCGGTTGAAATCCGTGCGGCCGTTCATGGGTTGCCTCCTGCGATCTCCACGCAGACCATCCGGGTCAGGTCGCGGGCCAGCAGCCGGGAGCCCGCGAGCGCGAGCGGGGCCCAGGAGTCGTGCCCGTTGAGAACGCGCTCTTTCACGAGCGGACGATACCCCGCCGGGGTGGCCTCCGCAAGGGTCAGCAAGCCGTCGTCGTTCATCACAAAAATCTTTCCGTCGGCGATGAGAAACGGGCCGAGCCCAAACTTATCCTTGGTGCCGCTCGTCCAGACGACTTTGCCCGCGAGGTCGAGGCAGGCGAGCTGCCCGTCGGGACGCACGCCGTAGAGGTGGTCCTGATAAAGGATCGGCGTCTGCTGGGTCGCTCCGAATACCGAAGCGGGAAGGCGGAACAATTCCACCGGAACGATTTTTCCTCCAGCCTCCGTGAGCTGGAACATCTTGGCGCCGGCGTTGTAGCCGCCCGAAAAAAAGAGTTTCCCGCCACCGACATCGACCGGCGTCGGGACGGTCGCGATCGAGATGACCCACTGGTCGGTTTCCCAGAGCAGCGCGCCGTCGGAGGCAGACACGCCCGCCACGCCGCGGCTGCCGCAATAGACGTATTGGCGCTTGCCGGCAAACTCGACCGGCACGATTGACGAGTGCGTCATTTTCCAGTCGTTCGGATTCGGCGTCGTCCAGACGACTTTGCCGGTCGCCAGCTCGACCGCGATCATGAGCGCGTCGCCGCCGGGCGCGAGGATCACGCGTCCGCCGTCCACGAGCGGGCACTGCCCGGCATACCATTCCGGGACTTCGGCGCGGAATTCCTTCACGAGATCAATGCCCCAAACGAATTCGCCGGTCGTGGCGTCGAGACAGACGACGTGGCACTTCGGTCCGAACGAGATGACGTATTTTCCGGACAGCGTCGGTGTCGTCCGGCTCATCCCGTGATTGCGCTTCACTTTCACCGGGTAAGTGAACCGCCAGATCTCCCTGCCGTCGTCCAGCGACAGGCACCGCAGGGCGTCCGAAAAATTCTTCTGGTCGTAATCGAGCACATAAACCCGCCCGTCGCGCACGGCCGCACCGGCGTAGCCCTCGCCGAGCTCGACGCTCCAGAGCGGCGTCCATTTTTTTCCGATGGCGACGCGTCCGGCGGCGATGCCATCGCCGTTCGGGCCGCGGAACTTCGGCCAGGCCCCGTCCAGTGCCGCCGGCGTGCCGGTGCCGACGATGAGCTTTCCCGAGAGAAACGGCGACGCCAGCGCTTCCTGTCCGTCCCCGCCCGTGCGATCCATGCCGGGCAGGCGCTCCTTGAGGGATTCGGACGGCGGACGGCTGTTCCAGAGAACGAAGCCGCCGCCGAACACGGCGAGAAAAACCAGCGCGCCAAGCATGACCTGCAACCAGGCCGGCTTCGGCGGCAAATCATTTTCCTCACCCATTAGAAAAAATTCCTTTGAAAAGAATCCGGCCGACAAAAAATTTCCGCCCGGAACATGGCTATCAACCCCTGACCCTTGCTCGTTTCCGGGCGCTTTCTTCCACGGCGGCGAGAACGGGATTTGCAGCCCATCAAACCCGCCCGGAGAGAACGCTTTTCCATCGCCGCACAACCTACCAAACCCCTGCGAAAGCAAAACTCTTTTTCTGGCCGCGCAGGCTTGAAGCTCCGGCTTGAAATATTGTGGGCGGGCGGGCATGATCGCCCGCGATGGACACGATCAAGTATCTTCTTCCCGAAAGCGACATCCCGAAAGCGTGGTATAATATTGTGGCGGATCTTCCGTCCCCGCCGCCGCCGCCGCTGCATCCGGGGACCGGCGAGCCGCTGACGGCGGCCGAACTGGAGCCGCTCTTCGCGAAGGAGCTGATCGCGCAGGAAATGAGCGCCGAGCGCGAGATCGCGATCCCCGCGGAGGTCCGACAGATCCTCGCCCAGTGGCGCCCGACGCCGCTCTTCCGGGCGCGGCGGCTCGAGAAGGCGCTGGGGACGCCCGCAAGGATTTATTACAAATACGAGGGGACGAGCCCGAGCGGCTCGCACAAGTTCAACACCGCGCTGCCGCAGGTTTTTTTCAACAAGGCGGAGGGGACGAAGCGGATCACGACCGAGACCGGGGCCGGGCAATGGGGGTCGGCGCTTTCGATGGCCTGCTCGATGTTCAGGATCCCATGCGAGATTTTCATGGTGCGGGTGAGCTTCGACCAGAAGCCGTATCGCAAGGCGCTCATCGAGACGTTCGGCGGACGGTGCATCGCCAGCCCGAGCACCGAGACCGCGGCCGGGCGGGCGATCCTCGCGGCGGATCCCGATTGCGCCGGGTCGCTCGGGATCGCGATCTCCGAGGCGGTCGAGATCGCGGCGAAAAACGCGGACACAAAATACTGCCTCGGCAGCGTGCTCAACCACGTCCTCCTCCACCAGACGGTGATCGGGATCGAGTGCCTGAAGCAGTTCGGCATGGCCGACGACTACCCGGACATCGTGATCGGCTGCACTGGCGGAGGGTCGAACTTTGCGGGCATTGCGTTTCCGATCATCGGCGAGTCGCTGCGCGGAGGAAAATCCGCACGCGTCATCGCGGTCGAACCGAGCGCCTGCCCGTCGCTCACCAAGGGCCGCTACGCGTATGATTTCGGCGACACCGGCAAGCTGACGCCGCTCGTGAAAATGCACACGCTCGGGAGCTCGTTCATCCCACCAGCGATCCACACCGGCGGACTCCGCTACCACGGGATGGCTCCGCTCGTGAGCCACGTGCAGGAGCTCGGGCTCATCGAGTCCCGCTCAGTCGGGCAGTCCGACGTCTTCCGTGCCGGCGTGACGTTCGCCAAGGCGGAGGGGATCCTGCCGGCACCGGAGGCCTCGCATGCCGTGGCAGCCGCCATCGACGAAGCCGTCCGCTGCCGCGAAGAGGGAACATCAAGAAGCATCCTCTTCAACCTCTGCGGACACGGGCACTTCGACATGACCGCCTACATGAAATTTGCGGCTGGCCAGCTCGAGGACTACGACTACCCTGCCGAAGAGATCGCAATGGCGCTCGCCGGCCTGCCGCCGGTCGGGAAGTAATGCCGCTTTTGGAGATGCCCCTGAAAAGAGCAGAAGAGGCCCGCGAATCACGCGAAAAAACGCGAATGCCAGCAACTTACGAAAGACGCTCAATTCACCCAGGAGGTGAAGGCCTATTTGTTTCTACCTTCCTGATTTTATTCGCGTTGATTGGCGTGATTCGCGGGCAACTGCCGGATTTAGGATGAAAGGAGGACATGGGCTTGTCGCTGCTGAGACGTTTTTGGGGGCTGGCGGCGGTGCTTTTTTGCGTCGTTTCGATCACATTTTTTTTGATCCGCCTTTCGCCCGGCGGGCCGTTTGACGGCGAGCGGAAGATTCCGGAGGCGATCGAGCGGGAGCTCTTGGCGAAATACCGCCTCGACGGGAGTCTTTGGGAGCAATACTCCGGGTATGTCGGAGATTTGGTGCGCGGCGACCTGAGGCTTTCGACGAAATACCGGAACCGCTCGGTCAACGAGATTCTTGCGCAGACGCTGCCGGTGACGCTGTGTTTGGGCGGGGTGGCGTTTGTTCTGGCGGCGGCCGGCGGGATCTGGCTGGGGGCGTTTGCGGCGATGCACCGGCACACTTGGCGGGATGCGGGGGCGATGTTCTTCGCGCTGGCCGCGATCTCGCTGCCCTCGTATATCATCGGCCCGGTTCTCATTTTGATTTTCGGGCTCGACCTGGGGTGGCTGCCGGTCGGCGGGTGGGGAAGCTGGGAGCACCTGATCCTGCCCTCCGTGACGCTGGCGGCACCTGCGATGGCGGCGATCGCAAGGCTGATGCGCGGCAGCATGGCCGAGACGTTGCAGCAGGATTTTGTCCGCACGGCCCGTGCGAAAGGGCTCCGCGAGACGGCGGTTGTCTATCGCCACGCTCTGCGGGTCGCGGTGCTTCCGGTGGTGTCCTATCTCGGCCCGCTGGCCGCGCACCTTCTCACCGGCTCGATCGTCGTCGAGACGATTTTTCACATCCCGGGCGCCGGGGGATTTTTCGTCCATTCGATCCTGAACCGCGACGGGTTTTTGCTCGGGGGGATGGTGATCGTGTATTGCGTGCTGCTCGTGGCCTTCAATCTGGCTGTGGATCTGGGCTACGGGCTGTTGGATCGGAGGATCCGTGGCTGATCCGCGCGCCGTCCGCAGGCTGGCGCGGAACCCGGCCGCGTGGGTTTCGGCGGGAATTTTGCTTGTGGTCGCCGTGGCGTGCGTGGTGTGGCCGGCATTCCTTCCGGCCTCGCTCGGCGAGCCGAGTCCGAACCAATATGCGCCGCCGAGTTGGGAGCATCCGTTCGGGACCGACCTCAACGGGCGCGACCAGCTCTACCGGGTGCTCACCGGCGGGCGGATCTCGCTTCTCGTCGGGCTTTGCGGAGCGTCGGTGAGCCTGGTGATCGGGGCGGCGTGGGGGCTTGTGGCCGGGTATGCCGGCGGTTGGCTGGATGCCTGGATGATGCGCTTCGTGGACGTCCTCTACTCGGTGCCGCGGCTGATTTTTATCCTGATCGCGATCAATGCGTTCAACGCGCAGCTCCAGAGCTTCGCGACCGGGATGGGCTGGGGCTGGCTGGTCCAATCGTCGCGGATTGCGATCCTGATTTTGACACTCGGGGTGATCGAGTGGCTGACGATGGCGCGGATCGTGCGCGGGCAGGTGCTCGCGCTGAAATCCCGTCAGTTCATCGCGGCGGCGAAGGTGCTCGGGCAGTCGCATGCCGGGATTTTGCTCCGGCATCTTCTCCCGAACCTGAGCGGGGTGATCCTGATTTATCTGACGCTGGCGATCCCGGCCGTGATCATCGACGAGTCGTTTCTGAGTTTTTTAGGATTGGGGATCCAGGCGCCGCAGGCGAGCTGGGGGTCGCTGCTTGCCGATGGCGCGGGGGCGATCAACCCGCTGCGAAGTTTTTGGTGGCTGCTGGTTTTTCCGGCGGCGTGCATGTCGGTCTCGTTGCTCGCGCTGAACTTCCTCGGCGACGCGCTGCGCGATGCGTTTGATCCGCGCGGATGAACGACTTCCGTTCGAGGACTTCGCCGTTGAGCCCGATTTTTGAATAGGTAAATGCCTTGGGGGCGCTGGAGGATGCGCCTCGCATTCCTGCGCGATCTTCTCGATGCCACGTCCCCACGATTCGATGTAGCCGGAGAGAAAAAAGGCGTTGGCCAGAAGAGGATTGTATGGGATTCCAAATCCAAGTTGCGGAAAGAGCACTTGGCTTCACTGCTCCGGCGGACTATACTCCCTTCGTGACTTTGACTCTGCCAGACATTCCGATCACGGCCCGGATGAGCGAAGCCGAGTTGCGTCTCGAACTCGCCTGCGCCTTGTATTCGCGGGGACGAATCTCCGCGGTTGCCGGCTCGCATTTGGCCGAAACCGACCTTGTCACCTTTCAAGGCGCCCTGGCTGATCGAGACATTCCACGGAGCTATTCCGTCAGCGACCTTCACAGCGATCTTGCCGCCATGGATCGCATCCTCGGCGTGTGATTGTTGTCGCGGACACCTCTGTCATTCTCAATCTCGCGCTGGTCGGGCACGAGAACCTGCTGGATGCCATTTTCCATGAGGTTGTGGTTCCTCCCGCCGTCCAAACAGAGTTTGTTCGTCTCGCAGGGTCCTCCGGGCGCTTCGCCGGTCTGGCCCTTCCCAAATGGATTCGTGTTCGTCCGCCGGAATCCATCCCGGCAACGATTGCGTGCGATGCGGATCTCGATCCCGGTGAATCCCAGGCCCTCGCCCTCGCACTGGAGATCCGAGCGGACGGAGTCCTCATCGACGAGGCGCACGGGCGCTCCATCGCCATCGAACTTGGTCTCACCCCGATCGGAGTCTTGGGCATTCTTGTTCGCGCAAAGCGCAATGGACTCCTGCAAGCCGTGGCGCCTGTCATCGACGACCTCCGGGCGAAGGCCCGCTTCCGAGCCTCCGATGATCTCATCCGCGAAGCGCTTCGAATTGCGGACGAATAATTCCCTCTCGACTCAGGACAATGCCAGCGGGCCAAACCTTTTTCCAAAAGGCGTCAATACGCGGGACTGACCCCATGCTGACGGAGTTATCGAGGTAATAGAGCTCTGCGCTTTTCTTCCGTGTTTCTGAGTCCTTGGCAGCATGTGCTGGCGGCTCTTGCGGGACTTGAGATTCAACCGCGCGACGTTCGGGAAGCGTCCCATTTCGGAGACGGTTTTCATACGACCCTTCCTCTTTGCACCGATTGATGATCGTGGTTTCTTCAAGGAGGCTTCCCATCGTCCAGTAGAGAAACCCGTCTTCGGCGAAATATGTGAGAACGCTTTGATAAAATGGCGCTTCGAATCCGCAGGTGCGGATGTGGACAACCAAGGCTTCAAAGAGATCCCGGTCAACCCGGTCTGCCGCCCTACAGTCCCGAACTCAACCCCTGCGAGCAGCTCTGGGACATCCTCAAAGACACCGAGGGCTTTGCCAACGAGCTCTTCGACTCCATTGACAAACTACGGGACGCGTTGCTACCGGGCCTGCGCCGCTTCTGGGAGGACGCAGGCAAAGTCCTTTCGCTGGTCGGTCGCCCCTGGCTCCACGCTCAAGCAAACGCTTCCGCCAAAATTTAGATGTCGGCTTATCTTAAAGAGATGGTATCAGGTCAGGAAAGCGGGCTGCCAGTTCGCGGAGGATCCGCTTCTCGAATGTGGCATTGTAAACGAAGACCGGGCCGACCTCGCCGCACGCTTCGAGTGCCGCTCGGCAAATGGCCTGGAAGGATCATCGCCCGAGAGATCAAGAAATTGTCCGTGTTCCAGCAGACGTGACCCCGTCACCTTGTGGAGGCGGAATTGGAAAGGGGTCTGTTGATACGGCCGATTGCTGATAGGAAATCGCTTTCTGGGGGTCGTTGCTTGCCGATGGCGCGGGGGCGATCAACCCGCTGCGAAGTTTTTGGTGGCTGCTGGTTTTTCCGGCGGCGTGCATGTCGGTCTCGCTGCTCGCGCTGAACTTCCTCGGCGACGCGCTGCGCGATGCGTTTGATCCGCGTGGATGAATGGATCTCTACCTTGAGAGGAGATTTTCCGGGCGCTTGTCTTCCGGTTTCGGCTTGGCGGCGGGGCCGGGGAGGCTGACCGGGCGGTCATTGAGCGCGGGGAGCGTCTGCTCCGGCGGCGGGGCGCCCGGGTCGTAGGCCTGGCCTCCGACGACGACGACGCTCCCATCGCTGCCCCGGCGGAGACCCGGGCGCGAGGCAAATTCGTTGAACGACTTTCGTTCGAGGACTTCGCCGTTGAGCCCGATTTTTGAATAGGTGAATGCCTTGGGGGCGCTGTTCTGGAGGATGTGGGTGATGTTCTGCCGATCGAGGAGGATGTTCGGGTTGGCGAAGGTGAGGAACCTGCCGAGCTGGTGGGTGCAGAAGACCGTGCCCGCGCGGGGATCCTCGATGCGGAGATAAAATCGGCGCGAGGTTCACGGCATCGTGACACTGACTTAAGAGCGGTTTGGGATGAAGAAGCGGCATCTTGCCTCTTGGATCTCTCTGGGGAACCACGTTTTCCCATGCCCCTCCCCTTGGGAAACATCTGTAAGTTTCGCCTTAACGTCCCTTTCCTGATCATTCATTTCTTGTTTAATCCGAGGAAGAATCCCGCAGGGAATCTTTCCTTAAAGACTTTTCTTTTGATCTGAGCATCAATTAGGCCCATCGCACCGGTAATTGCTGCTGCACCAGCGGCAGGGACAAATCCAACAATTCCCGCTGAAACTAATGCACCGCCAGTTCCTCCTAGCCATTTCAAAAGATCACGATCTATATTAGACCATTGTTCATTAGCAATAGCGGTTTGCTCAGCTAACTCAGCTGCTAGGGATGTCGCGTTAGCATCAGAAAACTCTTCGGGGTTCGAGCAATCCTTCCATACCCGTCTGAAAAATAATCTCATGGACTCCAATCTATTCTCGTTTCTTAATTGTAAAGCAGCTTGCAGTGGGACGTTATCGAGTGCTCGAAAAGTAGTATTCTGTAGAGCCTTGGCAAATGGAGACCACCCTTGGAGGTCGATTCCAGCATCTTCACGGTCGAGTTCCACTTCCTTCCAACGAATTCTCATATTTGTTACGATATGCGAGTCGGTAAGTGAACACATCCGCTTTGCGAGCTCGTAACAGGATCCTGATGTTTCTTGGTGAAACTCTGCATTCTGTCCCGGCAATCGATCAACATAAAACGGGTGATTCGCGCGTCTTTTCTGAATATAGCGCAAGAAGTCGTCTTTTGACTTGAATAGCTGTTTGTCACCAAATCCCCTGAACATATCCAGCAAAGCCTCATCAGAATGTTGAAGAAGAAACATCTCTCCCATTCCTCGATCAAGTGGGCCAAGGGATGACATTCTCTCTTTGACCTCTATGTCGAGGATCCTCCTTAACTTAGGATTATCCTCATGTCGCTTTCTCTGAATGTCCAGTATCTCGTGCCATAGTCCTGGAATAAAATCGTGCAGCGGCCGAATGAACGATACAATACCTGCTTCAATCCATGGCCAGAGCGTCATCCATAGATATATAAACTTTACGGTAGTTGCACGGTGCTGCTCTGGATGGTTAAGAGGTGAAAACTCCGCTCGCACACTGCTTGGACGCAGAAACGGATCCACAAGAAGAATTCTATCACAATACATCGAAAGTCTTGTGACGGCACGGAAAACATCAAATGGTTCGTAGCTGCCCGTGTAAAGTGCAGTGGTTTTCTGTCGCTCCGACTCGACTGTGCGTTCGAAATCAGCAAGGTCGGGCCACAGCAACGGGATTAAAGAAAACGTATGCTCGACGACATCAGGGGTCACCCTTCTCTTGAAATCTGCCAAACCTCCTTTCTCGACTGTCTCATCCAAATTGAGGGAACGTAGGACACTGCCAAGAAAGGTGAGGTTCTTCCCGCGTATTGTCATGTGACGAGCAGCTACATTAAGAGGTTCGCATTGAAGTGTGTCCCAATCGACCTTACCGAGGCAGCAATTCTTGTATTTTGCATGCGCTCCGCAGGGGCAGGAATCGTTACGACCAATTTTCGGAGGAGTCATATCTTTACAGAGACTTTATGGTTGGTGGTCCATCGTGGGGCGACGACTTCTCCCTTGGAAAAGGTGGTTTGTTTGCCGGTCATAAACGCGGGCTCCTGTCCCTCGTCAGGTATCGCTGGCTGGCGAGGCGGGTGAATCGCAAGGGCTGGGAGCGATGGCACTCGGCTTGCTCTTCTGCCAGCAGGCGCTGTGCCTGAGCGGTGGAATGTCGGATCAGTGTTCATCGGAACTCCTGGCGGCCAGCGATTAGCGGAACGAGCTTATTCCATATTGTTGTTTTCTGCTTCAATTACTAAACTTATTACTCTCCACTGGTTGAACGCAGTGTCGAAATAGTAATCATCCTTGGAGATAAATCCAGTGCTAATCCATTTCTCAATTGTTGATATTGAGTGCTCACCTAAATCTTCGCCGTTCCGAGCGATTCTTAACGTTGAGGTATTAGATTCCTTTGGTGGAAGCGCCTCTAGTTCGCATTTTATTTTTGTTTTCTTGTCTTGATTTGCAAGCGAAGCCATTGTGTGAAATGATCTTCCCTTCACAATTATTCTTTCGGCGCAATGCTTGCAGGAAAAAGCATCATCGTCTCCGTTAGTTTGCACTGGAAGAGTACAATAAGGGCATGATCCAGTTCGTGTTGCTAATGTAGAAGACTTCATGAAAAAAAAGCAAATGCCAATAATAATTAGTATGGGACCTAAAATCCACCCAATAATCGGAATCAGTAAAACAGCAACGCCGCAAAGAATAGCCATGAAGCCTTTCCCTGCTCGTTCCCCGGCACCTATTGTTTCAGTTGTAAAACTTGTAGAGTTCTCCACAAGTGATGCCGACTGTCTATGGATGCGTTTTATAGGAAGACCGCAATTCGGACAGTTTTTTGCTTCTGAGCTGATTTCCTTTTGACAGTCTGGGCAGATTATTAAAGCCATACGTTGGTGTTTATTGTGTTTGTAAGTGTTCTGATAAATCGCGGTCTATACGGAGGCTATTTATATTGCATATCAACGTCTGCCGTCACCGGCACCGGACCGCGGACGCGACGGGTGCCAGGAGCGAAGCGACCAAGCATCCGGCGTGACGGCGGGCAGGTGTTCGGTGGTCCGCATGGTTGCGGATTTTATTTTATGATTTCGATCCACGATTCGTCAAATTTGAGTGCATGGAGGATGTCATCCTGATTCAGCATTGGTGGTTGCTTGATTCTGATGGCCAATCGGTCGGCGGGAAGGGATTCAACGATGGTGAATTGCGATCCGTGTGGCTGCCAGGTAAATTTATGTTCGCCTGTTTTCTTATTATTTCCTTCAAGGTTGTTTCGTTTGTTCCAAGTCCAAACGAAATCTTCATCGGGGAACATGTTGGTATCAAACTCAAAGACTGAAAGTTCGAGCAAATCGTCGGACTTCACAAGAACGACAGTCCGTAGGTGCATGTAGTGCTTGCGGATAGCGGCAACCCGCTCGTTCCAGATGGATAAAACCTTCTGTCCGACATCTGCTGGATCGAACTCGCTAACCTCACGATCTCCGAACGAGTAGAAAAGTGAGTTCCGGCCCGAAATCAACCGAATCCGTGAAACGGTGGCAGGGTTATCGCTATTGACGGTCTTAGCTCCCCATGCGGTTTGCTCAAGGACAACATCATCCAATCCGAAATTGAGGGCTTCCAGCGGGTTCCGATCAGGCGAGCGAAAATCTGCTCACATCGGTTCCTTCAAGAATTGGCACGGTTCGGGAAACCGCCGTCGGAAGGATACATTCGGCGTGCTGTGTCGTATAATCTGCGGGGTGAACTTTGAGCTTCTAGAGTTGCCTGTGAAAATGCCATATGGACAATGGACATTGCCTGGCTTATTTGGGTGTCGGTGCCCTTGGGGTCAAGCAATGCAAGTGCGCTCTCAATTGTCGATCCTAAATGGCAAAGTGACTGTTGGTTGTTTGTCATAGTTTTGCACTCCATGATATCTGTATTACTTTTCGTTCTAATCTTTTAAACTCTAATCCAGCCCGAAGCGGATCGCGATATTTTACAGCGTATGGTACTTCATCAAAGTTTTTGACGATGTAGAGATAGTATAATTCTCGAAGAGAGTCAGCAACTGAATGCTCCTTGTTTGTAAAAGAAATACCCCCCTTCTCAAGTCGAATGCCTTTCACTTCAACGGCATTAAAAGAAGAAGTTGCATCGTTCTGAAGCCTGAAGTCAAATCCACATCCGGTTTGTGTGACGTCAATCGCAGATGACGATTCAAACTCCGGTTCAGCGCGATAATTTGCGAGAAAAAAGTTTTCAGCAGCCCGACCGGTTAAGAGCCGCTTGGCAAACGTTTCTGATTCAGAAATGTTTTCCTCAGAAGCATCTGTGGTGAGACTACATCCTGTAAGGTTGGAAACTAGTGATGCCATCTCGTCTAAGTCATAGTTACGGAATGTATCGTAGATTTTCTGACAGTGTCCACGAAGTTTACGCTTGTGCCATCCTTGTCGAATGTTCGGGAACAAGGGATCCAGCTCATCTCGATAGTTTTTTATGGATGCCGGCTTGGCCTTTATTGCTAATGCTAAAACGTTGAATGCTTCTTTGAATGTGTCAAATCCTAATGCAGCTAAGCCTTTGGAGTCAAATTTCGAGAGAAACAAGCCGCAGATGATGGCTTTTTCCCTAAGAGCAAGGTTCATCATTGAGAAGTTTCCAATAGTTGCACCGTTTCGTTTTCATTAGATTTCCCGAAATGTCTTTCGATACAGAGCCTCGACAATCTGCATGCGTTCGCTGAAATGGCGGTTTCCTTCCCATCTGAATAATTCCTTGCACTTTCTGTATATTTTGGCCCTGGGACTGTCGAGTTCAATATTTTTCACCTTTGAGCGCTCCCAATTCCCGAAGGCTGCCCAGAGACGCCAGCGTTTGAAGCAAGGTTCCCGTTCTTCTCTCAGGTATTTTGCAAGATATTTCATCAGGTTCATAGCACGTCCGCTCCAGCAGGACAGGGCAGAAGAAACGGCCGCCTCAAATCAGTTCACGAACCTGTGCTTGGCCCAAGCCCGGCACCCTCATTCCCGCCGAGGATTTCGCGCACAAGCCGACGGGCGTCATTGAGGGCAATGTTCACGCTTGGTGATCTTGCACAACCGGAACGCTATTCGCGACAAACAGCATCGCGCTAGCCCGGAGCGGTGACAGCGAGGCGGATCCCCTCGCAGAGCTCCTGACGCGGGATGTTGACGCGCAGCTTTTTTCCGGCATCGCGGCCGATATCGTAGGGATGGATCGTCGCCGCGGTGCCGGCCTGCGGGGCGGATTTCGCGGTTTTTTTCCTGCGGGGCAATTTCTTTTTCGCAACCGGGGAAAATCCTGGCATCATGGTTCCGGCCGGCCGGGGTTCGTCCATGAGCCCGTCATAAAGCCCGTTCAGAAACGGGGCGCGTTCCAACTCGCTGACCGCTGGGCCGCGGGAAAATTCCGAACAGGCGGCCACGATCGTGGCGTGAAGATTTTTTGCGAAGGGTTTGAACCGTGCCGTATCGTCCTTCCCGGCATCGAGCAACAACTCGGCTCCGTCCGCCAGGCTCCGCCAGCCAGAGGAGGTTTTGAATTTGTTCTGAAAAACCCACTTGATGAGGTTGGCCGCATCCAGCCATTCCTTTTTCGCCTTGAGGACCGGGTGGGACTGCCGCGAGCTGGCCGGCCGATCCCATCCTTCAAAAATATCTCCTGGCGCGAGATCGGCCGGTGCCCCGAAGTCATACCTCGCGTCCAGTCGCTTGAGCTTGTCCTTGGCAATGGATTTTTCGTGGCAAGTGCCGCGCTCAGCCATTGCGGAAAGGTGGTCCCGACGGCGGCGGATGCCGGCAGGGGCGGCAGGTTTCCCAATATCCGGCCTTCTGGCACCCCGCCCGACCTCATCTTCTGCTGGAGCATCGACCGGAACGGATCCGGTCTTCTGGGCGGCGGTGGTTTTTTTACGTTTCTTGTCGGGCATCCCCAAACCCCACCACGAAGTTGCGATGCTGCCAAGCAGGACTTCGCCACGCTCTCCACAAGGGGCTCACCCGAGGGATGTCCGAAAGCTGCATGCGCGGAAAACAAGATGCGGCAACTTTCAAAGCCGTTCCTCGAAAGCAAGAAGCGGGCGGAAGCAACCGCCTCAACCGAAGAGCGCAGCCAGTATCAGATCGTCCTGGTGGACACGTCCGCCGCCATCGACTGATATATGGGCGAGAGCAATACGGGCAGCTCCGCAAACGCCGCAGCCGCAACAGCCGGGTGCATTCCGAAAGCTGCCAAGCAGGCAAAATGAAGCGTGGCAAGTTCGAGATCAAGCGGGCGCTGCCGGGGAGTGCTGCCTGGTCTTCTCGGCGGCGGATGATGGCGGTTTTGCGGGGAACAGACTCTGCCAACCTAGAGCTCTAAGGCTTTACCGCTGGGTCCGCTTTCGCGGCGTCCACGTTTGCTGCGTCGCGCTGGCCCCGCGCGAGCGGAAGGAACTTCCTGAATTGGTTGGCGGACTCTTGTTCCCCGGAGTTCGAGACGGATAGTTTTCCGCTACAAGCCTCGGCCAGAAATGGCGTGGCAGCGCTGATTGAAAAGAAAATGTCCGCTTTTGCCGCGCCTTTGCGCGTGTCTTTTTGGGAATATTGAGTAAATCTCTACCAATCAGACGCAACCGCGATAAATCAGCTCTGCCGGACGTTCGAGTCTCCCATGCCCTATTTTTTTCGAATAGCATGAAGGCAACTCAGACAAAAATCTCCATGTTGAGGCTGGCATGGATCCTGACAGGAGCAGGATTGATCGGATGGCCCACTACGGTCATGGCCGGAGACCCCGTGGCAGTATGGCACGCCGACGGATCTGCGGAAGATTCGTCGGGCAAGGGGAACCACGGGGCAGCCATCGGCACCTCCCGTTTCGCCCAGGGGCTCAGCGGCCAAGCTTTCGAGCTCAACGGGCTGGACGAAGCGATCAAAACCGCCATAGATACCCAAGTTGACAAAGCCAATGCCCAATCAGATTCCAATTCAGAGTGGCCCCAGTGGCGCGGACCCGAACGCAACGGCGCTGCAAGTTTCAGCCCAACTCTTGCAAATGCATGGCCGCCTAATGGGCCCAAAAAGATATGGTCTTCAAAACCTGTTAGCATAACTCCTGGCCCATATGCTGGAGGGCACAGTAGTCCAGTAATTGCAGGAGGCAAGGTATACCAATACGTTGCCGACAGAGAGGGAAGGCACGATATTGTTATGTGTCTTGATGCAGCGCATGGAACAACAAAGTGGACACGCCGTTTTGAGGCGCCATACAAACTCATGCACGGAGCCTCAGCCACGCCATGCATCGTTGACAACCGTGTGTATATCATGGGAGGAAGGAATGCATATTGCCTTGACGCCAATACAGGAACGACCGTTTGGTTGAGAGTGCCCCTGATGACTCTCGCGCCGAATTTTCCCGGCGATTATCTCCAAGAAGTGTCTTCGTCATTCGTTGTCGGGGAAGGTGTGGCGGCCGTGGTGGTTGACAAATGCGCAGGTCTCGATTTGGCAACTGGCAAAACACTATGGACTACCCCGAGTCCGGGCGGGTATGCGCTGGCAATGACATCTCCAGCTTTTTGGAGCCACGAAGGACAGAAATATTTAATCTACGGCGGCACCTTGCGGATGTGCTGCGTGAACCCTTCCAATGGCAATGTCGTTTGGGAAGTCACAGGGGACGGCCAGGGAGGTGATCACGCTCATACACCAGTTGTCCTCGATGATTATCTTATATGCTTCTGGCAGGGGAAACTTGGAATCTACCGCGTGTCACTCGACGGACCGCAATGCCTTTATGAGGCACCTATGGCTGATAAACACAGCAGCCCTATTGCTTTTAAGAACCGCGTTTATTTTGTTGGATGCCCAGATAGGATATCGAGCACAGCGGTCGTGTGCTACAACTTGGAAACCGGAGAGCTCATTTGGTCGCATTCTGTCAAAAACCCAGAGTATTCATCGCCCTTTTTGGCTGACAACAAAATCTTTCTTCTTACTGACCAGGGGAAAAGGCTTGCCATGCTAGATGCCCTGAATGGGAAGTTGCTGGGTGAATGCCCGATTGATGCCAAACCATGGGCTTCTCCTGCTTTTGCAATGGGATGCCTGTTTGTTCGAAAACACGATGACGGCATCTCGTGTTATGATCTCACGGCCAAAAACAATGTCTCACCAAGAAACAAACCCGCTTTCGCCATCAAAGCCTCCGCCTCCAACGTTTACCAGGGCATGGAGGAATACGCTGCCGAACAGGCATTTGACGGCGATGCAGGGACGCGCTGGGCCACGGATGATGGCACGCATCAGGCCTGGATCGCTGCGGAGTTTAGCTAGGACGTAACGGTGGTCGGACTCAAGGTAAACGAGGCTTCCGGCCGCATTCAGAAATTCAAGTTGGAATACAAGGATGAAGGCGTATGGAAAACCGCGCTCAGCGGCACCACGCTCGGCGAGAAATATGAAAAGAGTTTCCTCCGGGCCACCTCCAAGGTATGGCGTTTGAACATTTTGGAGGCGACGGAGGGGCCAACCATGCTTATCCGGTTGACGCACCTACCCCCTACCGGTAGTGGATTCCCTCTCAAACCGGTGATGTTTCCATCCGCCCGAGTATAGCTCGCCGTAGGTGGGAGACCCGACCCCGGTCGCGATGCCAAGCAGTGAACGGAAGGCGTTAAAGGGATAAAAACGTCGATTGAAGCGGAATGTAAACTCATTGAGGTAAGCTTGCAGGTGCTGCGGGCTCACGCCATGGTGAACACCGAGCAGCCAAGATTTCAGATTTGAGAAGACTAAGTGAACTAGAGGCAACGACTCTTCTGTAATGCTCGGATCGCTACGTTGGACAACCGACTGGTGGTCGAATTCGTAATTCTGGAGGGTGTCATAACCCAGCCAGTCGTCAGTGATGATATTGGTTCCTGGCGCGATGGACTCGCGCGCAAAGCCGACAAGCGACTTCGCTGTACGATCAGGCACAACGCTGAGCCGCAGTCTCCCCGCATACCGACCTCCACGACGAGGAATGGCCTTTTTCTGTTCGCCGAACGGGAAAGGGATAGGCTTTCCCTGCTTCCTTTTGCAGACTTCGACTGCGCCGACGACGCAGACCTTATGGTGAATTCCTCGACCTTCACTTCGCGTCCGGCCGCCGATCCACGTCTCATCAAGTTCGACGGGATTCATACCTCCGATCTTGTCGGCATCAGGGCGGACCATGCCGGCGCGCAATTTATGGAGGATTTGAAACGCCGTTTCATAGCGACCGATTCCAAGTTGCCGTTGGAACTGCGTGGCAGACATGCCTGGCGTCATACTGGCCACAAGATAGGCTCCCCAGAACCAAGTAAGCAGCGCGGTATGGCTGTCCTGCATAACTGTTCCAGCCGTGAGTCGAGTTTCCTTGCGGCACTTACGACACCGGAGGACCTGTGGGCGAGTCGAGATGCGCGCGGGGGCTGCCGCAGTTTGACAAGAAGGGCAGGTGAAACCGTCGGGCCAACGGATCTTTTCCAAGTAAACCGCGCAGGAGGAATCGTCAGGAAAGAGACGCTGGAACTCTGGCAAACAGGTGGGAAAGGGCAGGGCGGACACTCATTTATACTGCCTGTTGTGGTCGGGTGCGTCAACCGGATAAGCATGAATTAAGCCTTTGATTACTTCGGGCTCGGAATCGTCGATGCTATGCGAATAAAAAGCCTCACGAAACCACCACCAACGTTTCCGGCCAACGGTCATCAACGGAACTGGCATTTCGCGTTGTTCGATTTCCATCTCCTTGTAGTCGGCATCTGAAAACTTATTCGACCAAGAGCCGTTGCGGACGGGAACGTAAAATCTGTGCTTCGGTGGATGCCACTCCTCCTCCCCAAAAAATAGCCACTTCTTGATGTGGAAGCCTTCCTCATGGTTGAATTGTGCGTTGTCGTCGCGCGTCATAATGTGAGCATTGTTAAAATAAATAAAAGCATTAGTCTTTGCTATTCAAATGTATTATGTGCGCCGCGAAGGGCGCATGAAGATCAGGCATTGTATAAACTAATACTTTTTTGCAGTCGTCAGACCATTCATGGCGAGGCGAATACCCTTTTTGCTCAAGTTCAAAAAGAACAATGTTCATCTCGTTCTTGTTTAATGGTGACTTCCACTCAGCCAAAGTAAAAGAAATAGAACTGATAGGAAATCGTTTTCTGGGTGTCGCGGGCGTTTGCCGTTAATTCCAGCCGCAAGCAGCGTTTCCATGCCGATTTCGTACTGAGATGCCGGAACGAGGGCAAGTCTTTGCGCTCGTGAATCATTTTCGTGATGCGGGGCGCGCCCCGCATCACGAAATGGCGGATGCGGCGGGCGCAGGCGGGCCGAAAATGCGAGCTGTCTGGGCACCCCTTGCCGCTACCGGGTGCTCACCGGCGGCGGGTCTCGCTGCTCGCGCTGAACTTCCTTGGCGACGCGCTGCGCGATGCGTTTGATCCGCGCGGGTGAATGGATCTCTACCTTGAGAGGAGATTTTCCGGGCGCTTGTCTTCCGGCTTCGGCTTGGCGGCGGGGCCGGGGAGGCTGACCGGGCGGTCATTGAGCGCGGGGAGCGTCTGCTCCGGCGGCGGGGCGCCCGGGTCGTAGGCCTGGCCTCCGACG
>Ga0194039_1000462_pt1 | contig 24780 bp, 26 predicted proteins | sample JunL228m_MetaG_FD_148679 | JGI IMG/M metagenome (GOLD analysis project Ga0194039, IMG submission 148679) | Anoxic zone freshwater microbial communities from boreal shield lake in IISD Experimental Lakes Area, Ontario, Canada - Jun2016-L227-8m | ecosystem: Environmental > Aquatic > Freshwater >... | reverse complement strand
GTATGCGTGTAAACCGTCAGGGACGGCGCCCGGATGGCCCCCACCAGGGTGATCCCCGCCTGCCCGGCAAGGCTGATCGCCAATGCCGTCGGCACAGAGAGGGATAACACCACGGGGATGCCCATCCTCCATATTTTGTGAACAATTTCCGAGGAAACCCGCCCGGTCCTCAATAGAACTTTATCCGCGCCGTCGATGCCATGGAGGAGGGTATAGCCACTCAGCATGTCCAGGCAGTTGTGTCTCCCGATATCTTCGCGGGTTACGAGGATATCGGAACTATCGGCAAGGGCGGCGCCGTGGGTCCCCCGGGAAAGGTTGTGGATACAGGCGGCAGCTACCAGTTCCTCCATAAGCGTAAAGATCCGGGCCGGCCAGATTGTTTCCGTCCCGATTACTAAGGGTTTCATGGCCGCCGCGTTTCTTCCTTCCCCTGCGCCCATTACTGACTTTATGGGTTGGGCTCCGGATAGCCTTATTTCACTGTCCGATCTCTTTATTCCAGAGGCGGCGCTCCGGGCGCCGCTGGAAGAAATGATTTGCCCGCCATCCTTTCCCGAACCCTGGGAAATCGTTTGACCAGCAGCCAACCCCGGCCTGGTATTAACATGTATCGACATTCCTTCCTGCCCGACTTCAATAGATTCTATCTCCCGGGCGGTCCGGATAAGTCCTTCGCCTCGCAGCCAACCCACGGCCAGTTCTTCCATATGAATGCCCGTACAGGCAATAGTAATCATTTTCTGACCGTTCAGATGAACTTCCAGATGAACCTCCCGGACAACATCCGCTACCAACGCCTGCCAGGACGTCCCCGTAAAAATATGGACGGGACACTTTTCGATCCCCGCCGGTTGTTCATAACGGTCATGTCTCATCTTTTTTCTCTCAAGAGGCGGTGATCTCCCGAACGCACCGTCAGTTTGATCTGGTCGAAATATTCCATCAGGGGAATGATGAACTTCCGGGTCAGGCTCGTCATCTCCTTGAAGGTAACGGGGGTTGCCTTCCCCTCCCTGACAAGCAGGCCACGATAGTCCTCCTGCAGTTTATCCAGGATCGTCCGGTGGTAGAGAAGGTCTTCGTTAATCTTGACCAGTACCGCCTCCCGGAGCAGAATGGTCCGTACGCTATCCACCTGTTTGTTCCGGTCGGGGAATTGTTCATAAATCTCCTTGACCGTCGGGGGCGACAGACCAGCCTGTAGATAAAGGGTCAGGATCTTCTCCTTCATCGCCTCCAGCTCCCCTTGCAGATGGATCCGATGCCCCGGCAGCCGGACAGTCTCCCTCTCCAGCGCCAGCTTTTCCTGTTTTTCCAGATCCTTGAGGGCCTTGTTGAAGAGCTTCGCATTGATGAAATCGCCGATGGTCATGCGCAATTCTTCTTTTTGCATGCCCTCCCGGAGGGGATTCTTCTCATGATAAACCCTGACCTCTTGCAGGGCCTGCTCTTGAAGAGCGGCATAAACGGAGGCGGAAACTATCTGCAAGGTTTCGGATTCAAGGAGAATCGCTTTCCGGGCGGAGAGCATGGCCTCGATAATCTTCCGCAGGCGGTTTTCCGCAAGTCCCGTCCGCATGATGAGGCGAATGAGACTGATCCCTTCATATCCGGACCGCTCGGTAATGGCCGCTACCCGCTCCTCGTCCGGCCCTTCTTCAAGGAGGCGACATTCTTCGATTACCGCCGCCTGCATCCGTTTGTGCTTCCGGGGCAGCATATCGAGGATCACTCCGCCCCCTATCGTGGTGACGGGCGAATAACTCCGGATGACAAAGTGATCCCCCGTCATCACCACCGGCGGTTCCTCGAAGATGATCTGACCATATACCCGCTCCCCGGGCCGCGCCTCATCCCGGTCAAGGAGGATGATCCGGCCGATACTCTCTTTCGCACCCACATGAAAACGGACGAGGCCTCTGTTTTTAAGGACCTTTCCATTGCTTGCCAGGTAGTCCATGGCAACATCTAGACGCCGGGACGGCTCAACGGTCCCCGGCCTCGCCATCACCTCGCCGCGCTCGACGGCGGCCTTTTCCACCCCCTGAAGGTTGATCGCCGTCCGCTGGCCGGCTTCGGCAGTATCAACCGTCTGATTGTGGACCTGAATACTACGGATTTTGGCCTTCAAACGGGAGGGAAGAATTTCTACGTCGTCACCGATACTGATGCTTCCGGAAACAAGGGTTCCCGTCACCACCGTGCCGAATCCCTTCATCGTAAAGACCCGATCCACGGGCAGGCGGAAGACACCGTGATCCTTCTTTTCTCCCACCTCCGACGCCAGGACGTCCAGGGCCTGAACAAGATCCGTCAGCCCGACCCCGGTTACCGCCGAAACAGGCACAATCGGGGCATCGGCAAGAAAGGTCTCCCCAAGATACTCGTGAACATCGTCCATGACCAGGGACAGCCAGTCCTCATCCACCATGTCGATCTTGGTCAGGACCACCAGACCTTTCCGGATCCCCAGGAGGGTGCAGATATGCAGGTGCTCTCGCGTCTGGGGCATGACCCCTTCATCGGCGGCAATGACCAAGACAAGGAGATCGACGCCGGAGGCCCCGGCGACCATGTTCTTGATGAACCGCTCGTGCCCCGGAACATCCACGATGCCTAAGGTAAGCCCCCCGGGAAGCTGCAAAGAGGCAAAACCCAATTCGATGGTAATGCCCCGTTCCTTCTCCTCCTTGAGCCGGTCCGTGTCGATGCCTGTCAGGGCCTTGACCAGGGAAGTCTTCCCGTGATCCACATGACCGGCGGTTCCGAGCACAATATGCTTCATCGTCTATTTGCCTCTCCTGATGGGCAAATAACAGACTCCCGTAATTTTCACAATGGAAATGTCCGTAGGATTATATTTCGATTCCGGCCAGCAGATTAAGCTAACATAGCCGCATGGCTAAACGATATCGCCGGGCGAGCGACTATTTTGAATCCCACCTCCTGAGCAGTTCTCAAGGTTTTATCAAAACGCCCTTTCGTGACATGGAAAAGAGGTTCGGCAACCAAAAAAATGGCTTCCGGCTTCATGATCTCTTTTACATTCGTAAAAAACTGCATGGGCTCCGGGACTTCGTGAACCATCCAGAACGCCAATACAAAATCGGCCTGCACAGCTAAACCAAAGTTATTGGGCATGCTCAGATGGGTGGTGAGGCTTCCGGCTACTCCCGCTGCGGCTGCCCGCCGCTGTATGGATTTCAGCATCTGCTCCTGAATATCTACGGCGATGACCCTTCCCTCGCCTCCCACCAATTGACACATAGGAATAGTGAAATAACCTTTCCCCGGCCCGATATCCACAAGCGTAGCGCCGGTTCTGATGTACGGCGAAACGATCTTGCCGGGATCTTGGGATATTTTGCGAAGCGGATTATCAAAGGTGAAGCATAACCAGGACGGACAGACATGCTTTCCCCTTACCAAAAGCTTATCGAAAATACTGCTCACCAAAGACCTCCCTTCCCAGATCGACAACAGCAATAATTTCCGTGGCCTCAGTAAGATTGATCTTCCCTGCCTCCCGCACGATCATTGCGGGAAAGGTTTTCCGATCCAGCCATTCTGCGACAACCCTTAGCGCCGCGTCTTTCATGCCATATTCCCTAAGATTGCTTATTGAGGTTGGCAACTTATACAATAATTGTTTATCTCACGCAACAATATCCAGGTCCTCCCGCCAACCGTAAAGAATTCGTCATCGTCACTTCCGTCAGAATCTTTCCTTATCGTTAATATTTTGATTTCAACATGTTAGAATTGTACGGTGTCTGATAACCAGTTGAATTGGGCCTTGAATAAATTACATCTACGAGTCAACGGAAACAAGAGCCTTTAATAACTGAAGATTAACGATTGAAAGCATACATATGGTTTTAATGAGGAGATTCTTCAGTTGGTAATATATTGGGGTGATAGATGAATCAATGACTTTGAATAGGTATGTGAAGGTGATGCAGTGGACCTGGATTCTAAAAAGCGCCGGATCCTGCGTTTTTTAGAATCTGAAGGCAAAATCTGTCAAGGCTGCACCGAAAGCAAAGGCTCCTGCTAAAAAGAAATAGAACCATAGAAATCTATAAAAATGATTCTCTCAAAAAGGCCCGGTCCAATATTCACGGATACGGGTCTTTTTTTATTGTGGTTTGCTGTCGAGGTAAACATAATTGGTAATGCCGGAGGTTGGGCAGGGACTCCATGCCCAAATCATAGAGTTTTTGCAAGACCACATATAGTTGACTGTAATTTTACGTTAGGTGATTTTTTGGAAAATGCTTTCTTTCAAGATGAATACATCCATGCAAATCGCTTTGAGAATTATAGGAGGCATACAGAAATTGTTTGTCCGAATATGAATCCTGATGAAATGGAGACATTATTGGGAAATCAGTCTTCGCGCCAGAGCAGGAAGGGCGTTAAGCATTTCTTCCTCTTTCCCTATGCCAATGCGTATGGAACCGCGGGAAAGAATCATCATGGTTTGCAGATCTGTTCTTTTTGATTGAAGAATCATAGAATCACCGATTATTCCCAAGTTGCCAGTGATCGTCTGATTGGCAGCCAGCCATTTTCCGATCTGCAGGGCCTGTTTATCGTCGATGAGACCCGATTGCTGAAGCTTCAACTCCTGGATTGCCTGGCCTGTATCCTCCCTATTGATAAGATCGAATCGCCCCAGGACAAACAGTTCTTCCCTCAGTGCTTCAGAGAGAATCAACGCAACTACATTCAGTTGATTGGTTGTCTGAAGGTCATAGACGACCAAACGTTGCTTCGAGGAATTTTTTTCGTCTTCCTTTAATTTGCCTGTCTGTTTTACACCTGCTTCTCCGTATGGAATTATCGGCTGGTCTTTGGGTTTTTCCAAGCCGGCAATTCTTTCCGACTCTTTATCCACCTTGGCTGTTTTTTTATGTTCGAGCTTCACAAGCGAAACCACAACAGGTTTTTCTGCCTTATCTTTCTGTGCAACTTCTTTGACCGGCAATTCGGATTTCTGCAGCATCATCTTTCCTTTGCTAACTGCCGTGGCCAGCATATCCCCCTTGGCCTGACGGAAGATTTCCCGGTAGGACTTGCGGAATATTCTCCTGGATTCCGTGACCTGCATACTCTTGTCTGGCATTGTCACCGTATGATCAAAACTTTCGTATTGCTTGCCGGTCGCCAGATTTATCATTATCATTTTCGCATAATGAAATATCGAGTATCCTCGCATGAGAATCAATGCATAATCAGCGTGGAGAGAACGCCCTGCTTTTTTTGCAAGTTGCCACCCATCCTTTTCCCACTGCCATTCATATATTTCCTCTCCCCCCGTCACTTTTTGAATATCGACCTGAGAGACTACCTCATAAATTCCTTTCTCGCTTAAAATTCTCCCTGTTACATCGTACAGATTGTTCGCGAATTCTGCATGGGGAATATCATAACTTCCCCGAGGCAGGGATCCCGAGACGGGCAGGACAAATACCCGTAGTTTAGCCGTTGGGGAAGGATCGGGAAGGGGATGCAGCCGGATTTCTGCACAACCGGTAACAAAAATGAAAGTCATATAGATCGCCGCACGAAAAACGAATTCTATATTAATCCCCATCCTTTTCATGTTTCAACCCTCCGGAAATGACCTTCCCGAATACAAACATTTTTTCTTTTAATCATGATAGAAAGTTGCCTGCATGTCAAGACGCATCTGATAAAAAAGATGTAATCATTATCTTTCCCGCGATTATACGGACAGGGAAAACCTGGCCAGGGAACAGGGTATTATTGAGAATAAATCCGTCCAGAGTCTCCATCCCGGCTCCTCAATGCTTGATGAACAAATCCGAGACGTGATTTCAATATTCAATTTCAGGGAGCATATTAGACCTTTTTCAGGATGCATAGATTTTCAAAAGCGCCGGATCCTGCGTTTTTTAGGAAATGGAATGGAAGCAAAATTGACCTTTAATCAAGCGAGTGATATTAATCATCTGAGATTCGACAAGAAAGGAAAATAATGATCATGCGGCAAAAATCATTGATATTAATATTGTTGGTGGCAGTGGCAGTAATATCAATATCATGCACTCAGCGTGGGCGCAATCGTGGGGATGATAAACCGGAGTTATATCAACCAGAGGAATTTCATATTCTGGGGACAATACCGGATATTCTCTTGTTGGACTTTAACCTGACCGCAGACCAGACATCAAAGATCGCCACCCTTAGAGATAACCTGATTCAAGAGATCAAATCTCTTCAAGAGAAGATAAATCTTGAACGGGAAATTCAAAAGAGCCAATATGCGGCAGGCCAAAGCAGTGGAAAATCAATTAAAGAAAGTCCGTCTTCGAACATGCAATTGATTCAAGGGATGATGAACGATAAGAGGACACAATACATGCAAACCGTTTTTCAAATGCTTACAGCAGAGCAAAAGGCAATATGGAGGCAGACTATTAGGCAGAAGGGTTCTGATTCGGATAATCAACGTGGTTCTGACGGAGGCAAGGGAGGCCGTCAGAAACCTGGAATGTAGATTTTTGATATGTCTTGAATATTAGCAGGTTGTTGAAAAACTATTTCATTTAGACATTGTATAAATATTAATTATATAGTATGTACAGCGCATAATATTCGTAGGTTGGAGGATGCTATGCGCGGAATCGAAGATAGAAGTGATGCTCTTTTCATGTATGTATCTCCAGAGTCGTTTGTTCCGGAGGATCATCCCCTTCGGCCTATCCGGGTCATGGCGGATAAAGCCCTGAAATCCCTGTCAAAGGAGTTTGACCGGATGTATTCCCACACCGGGCGGCCATCAGTTCCACCGGAAGTGCTTTTGAAATCTCTGCTGCTGCAGATTCTATTCTCGATTCGAAGCAACCGGCAGTTGGTGGAACAACTCAGTTACAATATCCTGTTTCGCTGGTTTCTGGGTGTATCTCTTGAGGATCGGATATGGGACCATTCCACTTTTTCCCAGAATCTTGAACGGCTGATTGGAACAGACATTGCCGGACAGTTTCTTCAGAAAATCCTGGAGCAGGCGCAAGAGTCTCATTTGTTATCGAAAGATCACTTCAGTGTGGACGGTACGCTTATCGAGGCCTGGGCGTCCATCAAGAGCTTCCACCCCAAAGATGGGGGGCCTAGGAACCGGTCCGGCAGGAACGGTTCTGTCGATTTCCACGGGAAGTCTCTTAAGAACGAGACTCACGCTTCAACGACGGACCCGGAATCCCGGTTATATCGGAAAGGCAAAGGTAAAGAATCGAAGCTCTGCTACATGGGCCACGTTCTCATGGAAAACCGCAACGGTCTGGTGGTGGATACTCGCTTGACCCAAGCCACAGGAACTGCCGAGAGAGATGCAGCGGCCACGATGATCCAGAATCTTCCCGGAATGCAGCGGGTGACCGTTGGTGCAGACAAGGCCTACGATACAGAAAGCTTTGTCGCAACCCTGCGGAGTTTCCAGGCAACACCACACGTAGCGCAAAACGACAAAAACCGAAAATCCGCCATTGACGGTCGCACCACGCGCCATTCGGGATACGGTATCAGTGGCAAAGTCAGAAAACGCATTGAGGAAACCTTCGGTTGGATCAAAACGATTGGCATGTTACGAAAGACCCGATACCGAGGAGAAGAAAAGATCTCTTGGTACTTTACCCTGGCAGCGGCTGCGTACGATTTGGTCAGGATGCGGAATCTGGGGCTTGGTGTTGCTTAACAACAGGGTAATGAACCTCCTGCGGCAACAACATCCTCCATATGTCCATAAACCACATTGAGAAAGAGCAATACAACTATAATCAACTGCAAAACGTAACTTGAAAAATCGATCTCGGTATCGATCATATTTCTAAAAACAGGTTTTTCAACGGCCTGTTAGCAAGATATTAAATGATAAAGGTTGCCGTTACACCTTGTGTTCTACAAGTCCTCAAAAATGAAAATCTTAAAAAACAATGAATACTGTTTGTATTCTTTCTATTTACATCACACACATATTATCCTTATATATCTTTTACTTATGCTCCTATCAAGACCTTATCAAATAGCTGTCGTGTAACTATTGTGTAAAGTTATCGTCAAGAAGCACGGCGTTTTCTGCCTGTTTTCAATGATTTACAAACACTGATCAAAATTTCAACTTATTGATACCGTTCACTAATCTGAACCCCTCAAAATCCCCTCTTTTCAGACATTGATTGACCCTCAGAGAACGGGAAATCGTCTGTCTGAGTATTCGTGAAGGTCGTTTTTTGACACTGTTTCGTTTCAAGATGTTCATTTTCACTGGGTTCTTGATCTATTCTGTGAAAGATTCTTTACACACAAAACGAGAAATCTTCTCTCAGTGAGGTCGTGAACGTCTTCTATTCGTGAACACTTTGGAATGAATTGTTTCAAGATGGTTGTGTATAGTGGGTTCTGGAGATGTCTCAGAATATGACAAAATTGATCATATTTTTCTTGTAATGTCTGAAAAATCTCGGTATGTGAACATCGTCATATAAAATATATGATCTGTAGTCGTTTCAGATTTTTGAACACTCAAAATGATTCTGGTCTGAAGATGAACGATACGAGATGAAATCAAGACCCACTGTCTGAAGAAGATTGTGGGTTTTTTTGTTTGTGATGAAGGAAAATGAAATGTTAACTCTGACTAAATTGAATGAAAAGGTATGGTATCGTTTTCTCAAAGTTATTTATATTTTATTTTACCTCCCTTATTTTTTCTTACTTTTTCTTGTAATCCATGACTCTGGTAAAGAATTTCATCTACCTATTCTTCCTGATAGTGTCAAGGAGGTACTAAAAGATCCAGAGTTTTACAAACTTGATGATTATGAAAAGAAAGAAGTTATTTTATTAATTGAAATTAAATCTATTGAGTCAAAGATGAAAATCAAAGATGACATGAATAATAAACTTGTCCCATTCTACGATTTATCTGATGCGGATCAAATGAAAATAGTTAAAGGTTTAATAAAACAACCTATTCCAACAATACCACTTCAAAAAAAATACGAATATAAATCATTTTATACATGGAACATATTGAATTGCATCATATATGGTATCGTCGTAACAATATGTTACATATTCGTCATGGAATGTATCAGAAGAGGGTTTTACTATGTTGTAATTGGTAAAGTTTTTCCAAATGAATAATCTATAAATCAAAGGAGGAAACACAATGTCAACAACGAAAATCAAAATCAAACATGGTAACACAGAAATTGAAATTGAAGGATCTGAAGACTTTCTTATAAAGTATTTGAACAGTTTGGGATTGTTCAAATATGAAAAAGTGAAAGATACAAAAACAGATAAGAAGGAAAAGAAGAAAATTACTAAAGCTGAAAAGCAGCCAAAGGGTGCTATTTACGAAGGTGTCATTGCAGCATTGAAACTAAGTAAAGGTGATGGAATGTCTGCAAATGAAATTGCTGATGCGACATCTTTTACAAAGAAACAAGTGATCCCTGCTCTTGCAAAAGCTAAAAAGAGTGGAATTATCAAATCATCTGCCGAACGTGGTAATTATGAATATGTAAAGAAGGTTGATAATAAGAAAAAGACTGAATTGATTGAAGAGTAAGAAATGATACGAGTCAAGTCGCTAGACTTTCTGAAGAACTACCCTGCATTTTGGACTGAAGACATTTGGAGTGAACATACTGAAACCAGAGACGGGAAGCTTTACTTCTCTGTTCCAACGAACTTAGATCCTAGTGATTATGACTTTGATTATGATCATGGAACATGTCCGAAAGAATTAGAACCTCTTATAGATGGATCATTCTTTATTGACAACGTAGATCAGTTTTTAGAACCGTTTGAAGTTGTATTTTACACATTCTACGATGCTGAAGAATTCTATTTCTATAAATGGGATGGGAAGAAACTCTTCAGGGCTAGTGTTGAGGTCAGTAGTCGTTATGAAGAGTTACAAGAAAACGATGATCACGATTCAGACGAGAATGATGATGACGATGACGTATATTCGGTAACTGGTGATATTGTTGATAGTGTAAAATCATCTGGAGATGTAGATCCTGACTATTTACCGGAAGATGATGAGTGGAGAGTTATATACGAGAAGAAGTAAAAGGATGAGTGATTTCTTATTTGAGTCTCTTACTTGACTTTATTCATATTGAGAAGAACAAATAGACTTTTGAGATTGTGTAAGGAACAGGATTTAGAAAAGTCTTGAGGATATTGATGATATATAAGTTTACATGATTGTGACATATGATGTCAACCGGTTTCAAAGTAGGACGGATTGATTTTATGAAATATCTAAAGAATTGTTTTCACATATTATTAAGTTCACATAAAAAAGAATTATCGACATTTATTATTTTTACTGTTTTAATTCCTTTAGTTCAAATGAAAATAGATGAACACACATTGCGCTACGATAATTTCAGATTTCAATATGAACAGGCTTTAGTTAAGCATTCGCAATATGTTGAAAAACATGACACTGAGCGATACTTGAGTTTTTTACTTAAAGACAAATATGTTCAAAAACATTTTGGTAGTGCTATATTCGGTATCTTAAGAATTACAAATACAAGAGAACATGAGCTTTTAGCTCAGTCCTTGGCAATTTCTTCATTATATCCGGAATCATCTCATGAGGAATATAAAAAACTATTTGATCATTATGCCAAAATATCATTGACTGATCTTAAAACTCTAGATTTTTCATTTGACGATAATGTAATCAAAATTAAGAATAGTATTCAGAAAGACAAAAGCCTTTGGAATACAATTAAAATCATTTTGTATTGTTTTGGAAGTACCCTATTTTTGCTTATTATATTAATCGAAGAGAAAAAAGATAGTCATACATAAGATTTCATTTACTAATCTTCTCTCTTCTAGACCTATTTTCATGGTCATTCGTGGATGTGCTCAGTGTTTTTTAATGAAGTTAGAACACGGACGCCCTCTTAGGTAATTGAAAGGCAATATCATGAAAAAGAACATTTTTAATTTCGTAATCTCAACGCTGTCCATAATCATGTTTCTCTTTGTCTCTGCTGCAAGCGCTGAAACCGAGACTTTTCGTGCTACGTATAAATATATAATGGGAGATAATGACACCAAGAATGATGCAAAGACGCTTTGTTTCATCGGTGCTAAAAGAAGATTGTTGGAGCAAATCGGAACATTCATTACAAGCCATACAGAAGTAAATAATTTTCAACTTACAAAGGATGAAATTAAGAGTTATTCATCTGCGTTTCTTAATGTTGAAGTGGAACAAGAAAAGGTTGAGGCTGTGGGTGAAAATTCAGCAATTGTTATGACTCTGAGAACAAGTGTCGATAAAGAAGAGATTAAGAATAATTTGAATAAACTAATAAAGGACTCATCGCTGAAAAATGAAATTGCCCAAAAGAATGCTAAAATATCAAATTTGGAAAACAAAATTCAAAAGCTTCAAAAAACAATGACCAGATCTAATTACGAAAAGTCTTTTCAACTGAGAGAGCAGAGAAACGAAGCATTTGATGATTTATACACGGAAAACGAGAATATAAAAAGAACCGTAGCTACTTGGAAAGCCAGGGTAAATTCTAGGAGTGATGTAATAAATTCAAACGCTACAAGAATTAGAAACATTTTAAATAATGTTCAGGTTGGAATGACACCTTTAGAGGTAATGGCAATTATTGATGAGTTATATGGTGATGAGAAAAGCAAGTTTGGTGACATAGTTAATGGAGTACCAACAAAAGAAAAAATTGAAAAAGACATGAAGCTTCCGCATGCGAGGATAGCAGAATCATTTATTATGGACCGATTGTATTTTATGTTTTTATATGATAATGATTTAAAAGTGTTGTCGCTAACTAAAATTCAATATTATCATCATTCAACCTATGTCCTGTTAAAAGATAAAAATACAAATATATTGACAAATACTGAATACATTAAAGGTAAAGCTCCAGAGGGTCAGCCCTTTCCCAATTTGTATTCGGATTTCGGACGAGAAATGTATAAATATATATGGGGGACCCAAAGGTACGAGTAGTAAATCTTTTTATAAACATCTCTTCATAATGTTTTAAACTGCTACCTTGAAATGTATACGCTGTTTCGTCCCTACTTGTTTTACATTTATAATTTACTTATATCTCATTCATCAAGATCCCGTTCACTTCGCGATCCTCAATTCCCAAATATCTCATAGTCACAGACGGTGAAGAGTGATTGAATCGTTTACAGAGAACTTCCCAAGACACACCGAATTTTGATCTTTGAATATATCCAAAAGTCTTTCTCAGAGAATGTGTCCCGAAGTTCCCATGAAGATTGATTGAACGAGTCCATCCCTTCACAAGTGAATTGACATATTCAACCGACAGAGATTCATTTTGACCCTTCCTGGACTTGAAAAGATAATAATCGTCACTGGGACGGGTCTCTGAAAGATAGTCTCTGAGGATCTTGTGTGTTGTCTTATTGATCATCAACACATTGTCCTTACCAGTCTTCTGTTCACGGATCGTCAAGGTGTCATTGGGTTTGAGATGTTTCACATCACTGACTTTCAACTTCAGAATGTCACCACAACGAAGTCCATTGTTGATTCCTATCGTGAACAGTAAGAGGTCTCTTGTGTTCTTAGAAAGAAGTCGTTTGATACTGTCAATGTCTTTGATGTCTCTAATCGGTTGAACAGTAATGTTTGACCCCTTCTTCGGATGATTCGGATTTCTCATTTTCATTTTCTCCTTTCAATCCTATCTAATGTTGACTATTATGTAACATACTTAGGATTGAAAGTCAAGGAATATATCCGATTATATTGGATTATTCTCTATCTATATGATATGTAAGATTAAATCACGTTTTGACGAATATCAACATTTTCACAAAAGATAATATTCACTGTAAAAGGTAATATAGCTTTGAATAGGGGATGTAGAACGAGTGAATTGAATTGTGATTGAACAGTGAACATTTACAAGGGTGATGTAAATGTCACTGTCAAGACATCAATTTAGTTTATATTGAAATCATATTACTTTCAACATTCTATTCAGAATATTTGTTCTGATAATTTTTAATTATTGATACTGCGTCAATATCAGATTCATTGATCTCTGAAAAAAGATTTTCGTATTCTTGAGCATTATCTAATATTTCATGCAAGAAGAAACTCAAAAGATACTTATGTTTACTGAAATCATATATTTTACCGAACAATGCCAACGGATACTCGTTGTCTTCAGTCTCATCATCAATTATAAATCGACCGAACACCATTTTTCGATTTAGTAAATCCATAACTTGACGAACAAGTAGTTCATTCTCTGATGATACATCATAACCAAAGAAAGATGATATGGTTAAAGTGTCACAACATGCACAATAGTCAATCTCAACATCAGAAATAACTTTTTCACATATATCACATTCATATGTTGAACTAAAGACAGTCAATTTATCATATTGTTCTTTATTGTTAAGTGTAAGAACTGATTTTTCGATTTCGTCTCTAATATAAGACACAGGATTCACTTTGTTTGTTTTTTTAACTTTTTTACTCGACATGATTGTTCTCCTTCTTTTCTTTTGTTAATTGTTAATAAATCTGAAACATGAAATTACTTCTCTTCATTTTAGAAACTTATACACACCACTTCCTTTCAAATAGATTTACTTGATAAGACTTCAAATACGATTCTTGTTTTTTGAGATTTTGAGATGAAAGATGTTTTTGATTGTTACTGAATGAAGAACTGATTGAGAGATGAAACAGAATGATCAGAACGACTTTATTTTCACATCAAACACGATCAACTACTGTCTAACTAACTGAAATCATTATAACATAAGTCGAGATAGAAGTCAAGTACTCGTTTTTACAGTGTTTATGAGATTCTTGACGAAGAACATGATGTTCATTGACTGAATTATTTTGATCAATAGGGACAATACTCTTGAAACATATCTAAAATATATCATTAGATTTCATTCTTTTATCGTCTAATCTTTCATAAATAGGTTCAGAGATGAGTCTTTCAGAACTCAATAACGATGGGACAGTCAATAAAGACAAGGTTCTAAAGACATAAAACAAAGATGATAAAACTGAAGGAGGTTACAAGATGGAGAAATTGACGAAGAAGTATCTGACAGAAAGAAGACGGAAAAGAGAGATGGAGATTGATGGACGTGTTGACAAGTATCTTGGAGGGGTAGACACGAATAATCTTGATATGACTGAAACGACAAACAACATAGACAATGTGAATAGAGATATTTCATTTATCAGAAGTAGATTGTCAAGTGTGAAAAGCCCGGTGGATGCGGCTATCTTGGGTTGTTGTCTTTCACTGATAGGGTCTTCGTCATTTGTTGATGATGAAGGACTGAAAAATCAAATCAGAAACACGGTAAGGGTCTTGGTGAGTAAATTATAATTTGTTGTTACATCAATAATGGAGGGGATCTATATGAACATATTTTCAGAGAATGTCTCAGTCAACATCACAAAGACGATGAGGAACAAACTGGAAACGATTGGAACGTATGAAGAGAAGAAGATGTCATCAGTTATCAGAGAACTACTCTTGAAGGGTATACGAGAGAAGACGATTGACTGTAAAGAGTTGAACGATGATTGACGATCTTCAAGACAATATTTCAACTACCCATTACTTTTATATGAGATGCCCAAAATCGTTTTATAATCTCTTTGATAGAATTGTTTCAGTGATAGAGATGATTCACAGAGATGAACTAAACAAAGGAATCTTGAAAAGTTCTTGTTACATCAAATCATCTTATAAAGAATTTTTCATTTACAGATAGATCAGTCTTACATCTTCAGATTCAATCTCATTTTTTGTTTATCTGTCTCATAATTTGTTGATATGATTACATAACGAGTCAGTTGATATATAATAGTTCTAAAAAAGAGAGTGTGTGATTATGAAAACAAACAAGAACGAGATGTCAGACGAAGAGTTTTTGAATGAGTTGAATGATGATGAATATTCAAATCAAGAATCTGATGATGATGAAGTTGATACAAAGTTAGAAGAACAGAAAAAAAGAACTGCTCGTATGAAACAGAAGAACAGAAAGATTTCATTCAATTCATTAGATATAGGCAAGAACCCATATTACAGTGAATCTAAGTTGAATCTTGATGATGAGTATGACAACGGCTTCAGACAAATTGAAACGAATCTTCTTTTAGAACTATTGAAAAAAGACATGACGGCAACAGAGATGAAAGTGTTCTTCTATATTCTTCACAGAACAAGAGGCTTTTGTAATGATCGTAATAAATGTTGTTATTGGCATAGATATATTTCAACAAAAGAGATTATAGAAGCCATCAACGGCAAGAAATCAACAGTAGACAGGGCATTGAAGAGTCTCAGTGATAAACACATGATTTACTCTATCAAGAATGAAGCCTATGACAGAAAACTCACTTCTATCAATTATAGATTTGATACGTGGCAATAAAAAACTCTGAAAATGACGTATCTCAAAAACGAGACACTTGTGTATCAAAAATGAAACGATTGACTCATTTTACAGAATATCAATTTATTTTTGATAATTTATTTCTCATTATTGAAAAAATAAATCTCAATAATGACGAAAAATAATTCAAATTATGATTGTCTGATATGAGAAAAATTGATGCCTATAGATAGTATTATAGATAATATTATAGATAATAAATTATAGAAAGTAGAATATAGATAAAAGAAAGTGATTTTTTTGATTCCTGGAAACATCGATGAACAGAGCTTCTTTACAACCAGATGTAACATCGTTAGTCGTCACTTCGTTCCGACATGAGATAGACAAGACATTCACTTCGTTCATGTCTTGTCTATCTCATAACCATTTTTCTGATAATTTTGATAAAGATGTTTTTTGTAAACTGTATAACCTTGCCTGTAACCGTTCTTACCGTGCATTGTGTATCGTTCTTTTCGTTTGTTGATTTACACGATCAATCCTTCATAAAGTTTGTAAAAATCGATCCTGATCAATCCTCGTGAGTCATGGTGATTGTTATTTTGGTTCATCTAACTGGTCTTCAGTCTGGTCTTGTTTCCGACCATTCAATATTTCTTGTTTCCGTTCCTCAGAATGTTCAAAATATTTCACAAGATGTTCCGGTTGCAGATGACCATAGTGTTTTTCAATCATTTGAACCGAAACATGACCCATGCTTTCAGCTAATATTTTCAATGGGATATCTGGCCTTGTAGATACTATTCTTGTTGCATATGTATGACGAAGTGAATACATTGAAAGTGTCTTTGTTATTCCACATTCAACAATAGCTTTTTTGAAGCTCGTATAGATGTTGATTACCCGTTTGCCTTTATCATTGACAAACACATATGATTCATCTTCAGTCGGAACATCCCTTTCTTTCAATCTTTCCAAAATAACTTTACTCGTTCCAATGATTGGAACCGACCATAGCTTGTCAGAATCTTTTTTACCTTTTCTGTTGCGTATAATCATAAACTTCTTATCAAGATTTATATCTTTCCATTTCAGCTCATTCAACTCTGATGGATATCGCAGACCTGTGTTTTGAACGAATGATATTATTGACCAGTGATATGGGTTCTTCTGCAAATAATATTCTTTGAGCTTCAGATATTCATCCCTAGTGAATGTTTCAGTTCTTGTATTTTCAGGGGTCATTTTTTTATGTGGCATTTTTTGTATAGTGATGAAATCTTTGTTGTGGCAAAATCTCAATATGCTTTTCAACAAACCTATTTCCTTACTGATTGATGGCTTATCAATGTGCATTGGCTTGAGTATTTTTTTTGTCTTGTTTCCTATTTTATATTTGATGAATGACCTTTTTGGATTTGATGTGTAGTAATCTAATCTCCAATCTTCATAATCATCCAATGACTTTGATGTTATCTCATTCGGGTAGATATGTTTGAAGTATTCAAGAAGATATCCTGACTTCATTTTGTAATCATTCAAAGTGTTTTCCTTTATCTCACTCTTCTTACCCTTGAAAAACTCATCAACACATTCTTTGAATGTTTTTTCATTTACAACCTTACCTTTGTTCTTCTTTATCTCGTTATACTTGAGAATACAGAACTCTTCACTTTCATCAAAGTTTTTGAGATGAGTAGTCCCTCTGAAAGTGTTTTTGTTTATTCTGAAATAGTAATGCCAGTAAGGGCTATCAATACGCTTATATAAAGTTATCTTCTTTGATAGAACTCGTTTCTTGTCTTCTCTATCATCGCTCATAGTGCGGCTCTCCGGTTGTGTAAATATTGTGTAAAGTGAAGATGGTTGAATGGTGGCTAACATATTGAAAATACAGATGTCAAGAAGAAGTTGATGAATAAAGGCAAAAAATGAGAAAGCTACATATATACGAGTAGATAGATGATATATATGAATACTGTTTGTAATGGTGAATCTTCCGTAGTCATTCGCGGAATTCACACCATGAACAGGATCATACATGCGGAAAGTATGCCGAGCATTTTTTACTATTACGGTCAGGTAAGGCGCCAACCACGGAAGAGGAAATATCAGATCACCGTTTGAGAAATGTTAAATTGCAACTGCGGGTCTGGATCCGTTTGCCAGTGCCTCGGGAATCTGTAAAAATTGCATCTATGTGATATGAATATGGCTTACTCCTACTTACATTATTAATACTATATTTGGGGTTACCAGTGAGTCCGTTCGCCATGATGACTGCACTGCCGTCGGGGTTAATTTTCCCGTTGAGGGTAAGGCAGGGCCCTATACCATCCGTTCCATGCTGGCCGTGAAAAACGCCATCCTTCACGGAGGAGGTAAGTTGATACGTGTAGCCGAGGGCTCCTTCATGTGGAGAGCACGCAATAATAACATCCCAGGTTCCATCGAAGCGTCCTACATCAGATCTGCCTGCCGCACCGTGTTTCTTTCCCAATAGTATTTCGACTTCTTTATTCATCGGAACTTTGACGGAAGCAACAGCGAACACTGAACCTGTTTCCACCGCGATCAAGCGGGCATTAATTTTAACACTGGTATTCAGATCAGCTATCGTACCGGTTGTAAGTGCGTCAACTCCTAATATCTGACCGAACTTTGAAGCGGTCTTTGCATCGATCAATCCCGTTGCATTGAGCTTCTGCTCTTCCATCATTTTTTTCATTAGTTGGCGCTCAATAATCAGAAATCTGCCAGTTCGAAACAAGCGGGTGGTTAATTCTTCCGCCAAATACTTCCCTAATCCCGATACGTTTCCCTCAAGACTGGTGAACTCGATTACCGCAATTTTACGGGTTTTCTGAGCATCCAAACTGCTAATTATCTGTTTGGCAAGAATGTCTATTTGTTTGTCTAACTCGCTTGATGAGGCGCGTTGCTCCTGCAACGTATTTTGATTCTGTTGATCACCCGCTGCGCAGACTCCGACAAGACACAATGCTCCCAAAAGCAAACCGTAAAAGTATTTCACTTTCCCTCCTGCACTATTACTACTCCGACCTTTGAATCTCCAACCCCATAGGCATTCAAGAATATCGTGAACATGTTGGCTGAAGTTTGAATTCTCTGTTTACAGCCTGGTTATCCAGACGGTGCCGCATTATTGTAACTATCTATCCGCTGGTCACAGGCCCTTACATAACTGGTTATTTATATCATATATTCTGAAAAGGAAATCAATGATTACTAATTGAAGATTGACATAGGTTGGCCATCACAGGCTTTCCCTGTCACACCACCGGGCATACGGGTCACGTACCACAGCGGGTTCAATCGGGTTCCTACGAAAATGACACCTTGCTTCGCCACGGTCTTCTATTGCCTAAAACCGCTTATCCTTGCTTTTCCAGGTCATCAGAAGGCCCATTTGGAGAGATATTGGCACCCATAGATGGCCAGTATTGGTCCAAATGGGTTATCAAGGCCCCTTATTCACCTGTTTGACGATAGAAAAAACAAAGAAGATGCGATTGAATCCCCATAGGCCGACGCAGCGGCTAAGTCCTTCAAGCGTCATTCTGCAACTTAATTACAGAATGACGCTTATTCGAAAGGATGTATGTTCGTTAAAATCGGGCACGCTTTGCTTCAGGAAGCAGCAAATGCTCTTGCCTTCTACAAACAAATGATTCCCATGAAATGGCGTTAGCCAAAAACTATCTTTTTTCTAAAAACTTATTCAATTAAGTAATTCTTAGAAAAACACGGGAGCAGGTTAAAAGATCACCTTTCCCGCCTAACTCCCTAATTCCTAGCTCGTCGTTGCTGCCGCCGTCAATTGTCAACCGCGAACTGAAAACTGATCTTTACTTCATCTCCTTGAATTTGGCTTCGATGGCAGTGATGTCTTCGATGCGGACCAAGGCATCATAAAAATCCCGATCGGAAAGCTTTTCTATGTGAAGCAAGTGATCGCCTATTGATTTAAGATATCCCTGGATGGTTTTCCCTGAACGAAGATGAATCACAACTTCCTTGCCGATATAGATTTTCAGGTTGTCATTGATCGAACTTGCTGTCTCAAACTTTGCGCCTTCCACGGCAACTGCCGATCTGGCCTGCGCCACCGCTGGATAGATAGCAAACATGGCCGCAAACAGCATAACGGCCACTACCGCTACCGATCTGATCTGATCTGTTCTTTTCATACAACCTCCTTATGGTTTTACAGGATCAAACTATCTTTATGATTTTTTAGCGAATATTGTCCCTTTCACCTAACGACCATTAGTTTGCCGTTAATGTCGCCGATAAAGATCGGCAGTTCCGAAGTCGAGCCGTCAGAGGATTTGCTCCTGATCAGTTCCTTTTTTTCCTCATAGATGTGCCAGAGATTGTTGACCCTTTCTGCCCTTAGTTTCTTGGGATCGATCTTTACCAGCTTGTTCTGGAGAATATCCTCTTTCAGCAGGGAACTGAATGCCTTAACAACATTCGCGACCGGCTGATAATAGGCCTGGGCATAATCCTCTGTTTTGACCAACATTTCCTGTAGGATCGATTTGGCATCTTTCTCCTGGAAAAGACCGTAGAGCTTAATAGCATAGTCCAGGACCTCCTGTTCTTTGAACTGGGGTGGTTTTACGGACAATAGATGGCGGCTGAAGTCCATGGTGGAGTTGAACTTTTCGCTTATGTTCTTTGGCGCCTGGCTCGAAAGGTCAGCATTGATCAGTTCGATGTTGATCAGATTTCCCCGGTCGCTGGTGCTAGCGACATCACCCATGACCAGTTCGGAGACCCCCAGGGAGAAACTGGCCGAAGCTGTCGGGTCCTTCTTGTTGATTGTAGATTTGATTTCATTGCTGCCGGTTAGCCAGATGTTCAAAGCGGCGCTGCCGGTAACCGCGCCCCCCTGGAATTGACTAATGGTAAACCCGTTGATCATCAGCTGGCCGCTGATATTTTCTCCCTGCCACATGACCTGATAGATCTTGTTTTTCTGCCCTTTTGCCATGGTCGTTCCCTCTTTATTTTCGGCGGCTGTCAGTGTGCCGGAACAGAAGATGAGAAGACAGAGTAAGAATGTGCTAATTCGACGCTTCATCTCATTTATTCTCGACTTTCCCGGCCACTTTCCATAAGTGGCCGATATAGTTATGCTATCTATAGTAACCCTAAACCACTTCAGGGCAGCTTGGCCACCAAATTTTTCACCGCTTTTTTAGTTATTTCGCCGGACTGACCGCCCTTTTTCCACACCTGCACCTGCCCCATAACATTGCCTTTGAGAAAAACAATAGTTGCAACGCCGGATAAGGAGGAACCCGGTTCGATCTTGTTTTCCACAAGATATGCCGCCTTTCCTGTTCCGCTGAGCGTCGTGATTTTGCCGCCTGCAAGGGGGCTTCCGGGCATACTCATCATCTCCTGTTCCGACGTGAGGGATTGCTCATAGAAGTTTTTTGCGGCAGCCGCAGTCTGCATAGCGTGAATCGTCAGCAGTATTCCCTGTTCAGGAGGAAGCTCGGCTGTCGCGATTTTGTAACCTTTCGGGAAAAAACCGCATACGCTGTTGTGATCACGGCCGTTCTCCATCGTCGGCTTCTGCTCATTCTTGAATACTTCCTCAAGTGGCCCGTCCACCAGTGCCACTGCTTCCTTCTCATTTAGGAGAGCGCACGCCACCGGTGATTTGCTGTCCGCCAAAGCAACCGATGCCAAGTTGATAGTTCCAAACATGAATGCCAGTAACACGAAATATTTCATAATGCCTCCATTGTTGATAATCAAATTTAGGTGTCAACCGCTTGATATTGGACATTTTATTCAGATCTCCATTTTTTTGATAAAAACTTGCATTTGTTGGAAGAGAGTATAAGGAGAACGTCCTTATTGATAAGGTATTGCTTTCGATGGAAAGAATTATAGGGGGGCTGTTTTTGCTTGTCAAGGGATATTATGGCTCGAAAACAGGGAATTGCCATGCGATTGGGAAAGGGAGGCGGAGCGCGGCCGCCCTTTTGAGAAATCAGCTATGTCAATCCTGCCTTACAATTAGCTAAGCGTCAATAAACCACTTCCCACTTTCCCGAAGCACCCCGCACGACCACGAGACGAGGCGGGTAGAGAATGGAAAAGAAGACTATGTTAAGGCACATTTGCACATTCTCGTCTTTGATGCGGTCGAAGGATTCCGGATTAAGCGGGTAATAGAGACTATCCGTCTTGCCTTGAATCACGACTTCCGGATTACCCGTTGTAATGTAATCAAGTTGATCAGTAGGGTGAGAGGCCACTCTCACGCCCGAGGCATAGCCTATTTCAAGACATTTGGTCTTCTTAATCTCTGCAAGATCGATGCCCTGCTTATTCTCGATCATTTGGTATGCGGCGGCAAAGTCAGGACTGAACGCCTTCTCTCGCTCTTTTACAAAGATCCCCAGGCTTTTCTTGTCAGCATCGCTAAGCTTCGTCACGGGTTTATAATGGTGCCACGGGAGATCGGTCGCAAAATCGGCGACGAATTCCCGCTCGAACACCACATGACCTGTGCTCTCCTGCCGTCGACACCCTCATCGCTCTGATTGGTTTCGCGCACTTTGCCCGCTCCATCTTCAGTCCTTGTGATCTGATCCATCACGGATACCCAACGAAACTGTGCGCGGTACGACACTTTGGGGTCTGCGGGTTTGAACTCGATACGGATCATGTTTTTCCCCTTTCGCAATGCTGGCCCCAGCGATCTTACCGGTAGCCAGGCTGCTGGTGCGACTTCTCGCTCCTTAAAAATGACAGGAACCTCCTTCTTGCTTACCACCTGTTCGGAAATCGGGACATTGTTCATATAAATCGAGATCTTGCCAGGTACGATTTCGACATTATCTGATTTAATCGGGTCGCCAATAAAAGGTGTGAATGTGAATTCAACATTGATGACTCCGGCTGTGGCCGATGAAGGCCAGCACAGGACCAGGAGCAACAATAACAACAATAGTCTACCCATGGGATTCTCCTTTGATAATGGCTTATTCTGTTGAAACGCTCCTCCCCAAAAATGTCCTCACCCATGACCAACATTTACACAAGCCCCTATTTTCATTCAGCAATCAATTCTTCTATTGTTCATATCACAATTGTTAAGGAAATAAGATCATTGATAATACCATTTGAAGTCAAGCATTTTCATCGCACTTGACGTTTTACTGATTGCAGCTTGCTATATTGATAAAATAACCGCAACCTGAACCCTGGTATTTTCCAGTTACTCATGGGCTTTTCTTCCATAAATCATCTTCAACCGAATCTTGCCTCTTCCTTCATCTATACATAAGGCAATAAGGAGTATCGTGCAAGTCTTGATTGATGCTACCAACAATTTTGTCGCACACTCATTCTTTCCGACGTTATTGCAGTTCAAACGAACATGTGTTATCATTTATCCGCAACTGTAATCAGGAGGTGTCTATATTATTAGAACGCAAATACAATTGACGGAAGCACAGGTGGAGACCCTGAAAAGGATGGCGATCAGGCAGCAGATATCGATGGCCGCTTTGATCCGCCAAGCCATTGATCAGATGTTGTATCACGGTCCGGACAAAGAAAGGCAAGCTAACTTTGCAAAGGCGCTAAACGCTGCCGGAAAATTTCATTCTGGACAGCACGATCTGTCAGTCAACCATGATCAATACCTGTCCGAGGCCTTCAAATCATGAGCGTCTTCGTGGATACCTCGGCCATCCTCGCTGTAATGGATGCAGACGATCAGTATCATGCAAAAGCAAAAATGGCGTGGCAGGAAATCCTTTCATCCAAAGAAGATCTTGTTTCCACCAATTATATCCTGGTGGAGACCTTTGCCTTGGTTCAAAATCGCCTGGGACTGGACGCCGTCCGATTGTTTCAGGAAGACATAGTCCCGGTGCTGGAGGTCTCATGGATAACCAAGGAACTGCATCGTGCTGCTATGGCAATGCTGCTGTCCAAGAGGCAAAAGCGTTTGAGTCTGGTCGACTGCGTCAGTTTCCTTGTTATGCATCAAATTGATATTAAAAAAGCCTTTGCCTTTGACCGTCATTTTAAGGAAGAGGGTTTTGCGATTATTCCATAGGGCATCGTCCTTTTGGTAATCATAAGGAGAGATTCTATCACTTACATCAGAAGATGATAATATGGAGCCGACAAGATAAGAGAGGTCTGATTGAGTCATCATCTTGTAAAGACAGGTTATACCGGCCTCGTTGAGCGCCTCAACCTTTTTTCCCAGGGGGCGACGCCTTCGGAATCCCTCTTTAAGATACTGAAGGTTCTTTTCAGCGAGCGGGATGCGGCGATTGTCTCCCAATTGCCCGTCCGTCCTTTCTCCGTGAAGAGGGCAGCACGGATCTGGAAGCTTTCAGAGGTGGAAACCCGGAAGATCCTTGAAGACCTAGCGGAACGGGCCATCCTGCTTGATGTGGAAAAAGACGGGGTTCAGACCTATATCCTGCCGCCGCCCATGATCGGGTTTTTTGAATTTTCCCTGATGCGCCTCCGGGGAGACATCGACCAAAAGGCCCTGAGCGAGCTTCTTCATCAGTACGTCCACGTGGAAGACGATTTTCTCAAGGCCCTCTTCATGACGGGGGAAACCCAGGTGGGGCGCATCTTCGTTCACGAGCCGGCCATCCCCGAACCCGATGCCGTCAGCCTGTGCATCCTCGATTACGAGCGGGCGACGGAGGTGATCAAAACGGCAGCCCACCGGGGCATCAGCCTCTGCTACTGCCGTCACAAGATGGCCCATCTGGACCGGGACTGCGACGCCCCTAAAGAGATCTGCATGACCTTCAATGAACCTGCCCAAGCCCTGATCAAGCACCACCATGCCCGCTCCGTGAGCAAAGAGGAATGTCTGGATCTGCTCCAGGCCGCCTGGGATCATAAGCTCGTGCAGTTCGGCTCCAACGTCCGAGAGGGGATCGGCTTCATCTGCAACTGTTGCGGATGTTGCTGTGAGGCAATGGCGTCAGCCCGGAGGTTTGGCCTGATGCATCCCATTCATACGACCAACTATCTGCCGGCTTTGGAGCCCGATCCGCAGGATGAAAAGTGCAAGGGCTGCGGCCGTTGCGTTTCAGTCTGTCCCGTCGCGGCCATGAGCCTCGTGACGGCCAACGACCCCCGCAAACCAAAGCGTAAAAAAACCTATCTCAACGAAGAGATCTGCCTAGGTTGTGGGCTTTGCGTCCGGGAATGTCCCGACGGCGCCATTGCCATGAAAGAGCGTCCGCAGCGAGTTATCCCGCCTCTGAATGC
>Ga0194039_1000459_pt1 | contig 24838 bp, 23 predicted proteins | sample JunL228m_MetaG_FD_148679 | JGI IMG/M metagenome (GOLD analysis project Ga0194039, IMG submission 148679) | Anoxic zone freshwater microbial communities from boreal shield lake in IISD Experimental Lakes Area, Ontario, Canada - Jun2016-L227-8m | ecosystem: Environmental > Aquatic > Freshwater >... | reverse complement strand
ACCCATCTTCGGAAAAAGTTCTGTAGATAAATACACGCCACTTGCACTTGCTGAATAGGCAACTGACTGCGCATTTAGCAGTGCTGATTTAAGACCGTTCATCGTGCTGATATCTGGCTTTGGTGCACCTGTCCTCACAACAGCACCCATGACCGAAGCGACTAGATCGACCCTTGTTCCGGATCGAACCACTCCTCTTTTAATAAAACCATCCAGGGCGGGGGCGGCTAAAATTAATACATCAAACTGCTCACCCTTAGCTAGTCTAGAAGGAATAGAATCCGGAGCAGCCCCCATAGAGGAGCCATACGAAATTATGACCCTATTGGAGGCTTGCTTTTCATACTCAGGGACCAAATCTTTTAGCGCCTCAGCAAATGCACCCGATGTAATCACTTGGATATCTGCTGCAAATACTGAAGAAGCCAGAGATAGGCTAACTAAAAAGGCTAATGTTGTTCTTTTAATGATTTGGATTTGCATAAATCACTTCCAAGCGAAAATGTTTTTAGATCAGCTCAAATAAATGCGTCTTTTGCCCATCTTCTGTTTCTTGAAAAACCACTTTCACTTTTTGCCCAACACGAATAGTGTCAAAGTCACAATTCGTTAAATGCGTCAGCATAGAAATACCCTCTTCTAAAAGTACGTAGGCCATCGCAAAGGGAACTTCTACACCACGCCTCATGACAGTATAAGAATAAATCTCACCCAAGCCATTTGATTTGACCCAAGTGGTGTCATCGCTTCCACAGTGGGGACATATCGTACGCGGATAGTAATGAGGCTCTTTACAGGCATTACAAAACTTCAGCACCAGTTGATTGTTTTGAGCCGCTTCTAAAAATACTTTGTTTTCTGCATTGCTTATCGGGCTAGGCAAACGATATTCTTTATTTACCGAATTTTTCTCATTCAATTGACTCATTTCAATCTCCCCATAATTAAGGCTGCAGCACCATGTCGCGTACCCAGTGCACCCCCGATTCCGGAAGCAAGAGCAAATTCTAGATTGGGTACCTGTACTGCTGGGTGTGCCTCGCCACGCAACTGACGAACCGCTTCAATCACCTTGGTCATGCCGCCGCGATTGGCAGGGTGGTTATTGCATAAGCCGCCGCCATCAGTATTGAAGGCAAGCTTACCTTTGCCTGAGATCAATTGACCTCCTTCCACAAATTTTCCACCTTCACCCTTCTTACAGAACCCTAGATCCTCTAGTTGGATCAGGACAGTAATGGTGAAGCTATCGTAAATAGATGCATAACGTATTTGCTCAGGCGTGAGCTTTGCTTCTTTGAATGCCAATGGAGCTGCCCATGCTAAGCCTGAATAAGTTAAGTCTACTTTGCCACCCATCTGCCCCTTAGTGGTTTCGCCGGCACCCATCATGGTCACAACAGGTTTCTTTAAAGTCTTGGCAATATCAGGATGTACCACTATCAGCGCTCCGCCACTATCTGTCACCACGCAGCAGTCTGCACGGTGTAATGGATCGGCAATCATAGGAGAATTTAATACATCTTCAACAGTGAGAACATCTTTTAATGCGGCATTGGGATTATGTTGAGCATGGTGTGAAGCGGCTACCTTAATCCAAGCAAGTTGCTCGCTAGTGGTGCCAAACTCATACATATGGCGCATTGCGCACATAGCGTATGTATTTAGAGGTGCTGGTGAATACGGTTTTTCAAAAGCAAAGTCAGGCGCGCTCGCCCATTGACTGCGAACCTGTGTGCCACTAGATCCCTCTGATTTTGGCCGGCCCGCTAAAGTAATGAGCGCTACGCGACATTGCCCAGCAGCAATCGCACGAGCAGCATGATTGACATGGGTTAAGTAGGAAGAGCCGCCAGTGTCTGTTGAGTCTAAGTATTTTAGTTTTTTGAGTCCGAGATAATCGGCCATTGAGACTGGGCCCATACCCGGAGCATCACCCGCACAAAAATATCCGTCTACATCATCTAAAGTAAGTCCAGCATCGAGCAAAGCACCACGTGCTACTTCAGCGTGTAACTGTGCAACAGTGTGATCTGGGGCTACACGTAAGGGATGTTCGTATATTCCAGCAATACAAGCATCGTATTTAGTTGCAGCAAATGACATAGATCTTCCTTGAATGAACTTCTTTGAATTAATTAATCAACCGCTTCATTGGGACGCCACTCAGCTCCTGTAATTCCTCAAAACTCAGTCCATCTACCCAGTCGATGGCTACTAAACCCTCTGGGCTTACGGCGATGGTTGCCAGGTCGGTATAGATGCAATTCACTGCTGCCAGTGCAGTTAGTGGGTAAGTACACTCTTTAACTAACTTGGATTCTCCAGATTTAGTGAGATGTTCCATCATCACAAATAACTTCTTAGCACCTAAAGCCAGGTCCATTGCGCCGCCTACCGCTGGAATCGCCTTAGGGTCAGCAGTTCGCCAATTGGCGATATCACCCTTAACGGAAACTTGAAAGGCACCCAATACGCAAACATCAATATGTCCGCCACGAATCATGACAAAAGAATCGGCATGATGACAAAGTGATGCGCCAGGCAACATGGTGACAGGCTGTTTACCTGCATTAACTAACTCTTCATCAATTTCATGATCTTTTGCTAATGGGCCCATGCCAAGCAAACCATTTTCAGAATGCAAGAGAATTTCTTTATCCAAAGGAAGGTGGTTGGAAATCGTCATTGGTTGACCAATACCTAAATTCACATGCGCGCCATCAGGGATATCTTGAACAATGCGCTTAGCAATATCGGCTATCGTACGCTTCTGTACTTTAGATAGATCAATCATGATTTACCTCCAATGCGCACAATACGTTTCACGAAAATTCCAGGGGTCACAATATTTTCTGGATCTAATGCACCAAGCTCAACCACTTGATTGACTTGGGCAATAGTGCAGCGAGCGGCAGTGGCCATAATAGGGCCAAAATTACGCCCAGTACGATGATATGTAAGGTTACCCCAACGATCACCCTTATCCGCTTTGATTAATGCATAGTCTGCTTTGATAGCAGTCTCAAAAATGTGATTTACGCCATCAATCAGGCGAGTATCTTTGCCCTCTGCTAGCTCAGTACCAAATCCAGTGGGAGTATAAAAGCCGCCAATCCCAGCGCCGCCAGCACGAATGCGTTCTGCGAGAGTGCCTTGGGGGACTAACTCTAGTTCAATCTTGCCAGCACGGTAGAGATCATCAAAAGCTCCCGACTCAGGTTGACGTGGAAAAGAGCAAACTATTTTCTTTACTTGGCCGGCGCCGATGAGCCTTGAAATACCGATACCAGAATTACCAGCGTTGTTACTGACAATGGTCAAGTTCTTGGCGCCTTGTTCCGCTAAAGCATCCAATAAGTAAATTGGCAAACCTGCATCACCGAAACCAGAAACCAAAATGGTTGAGCCATCGCTAATATCCTGCACAGCCTGAGCCAAGCTAGGAATAATTTTGTTTATCACTACCCGTCTCCATCTATTTTTATGGGCACTACTTATCAGTTGCTCACTGATTTAGTACTAATTTAATGCATTTGAGAAATTGCAGAGCGAATTGCTATAGGTAACTGCTTTGCAAGCGCCTTTCTGGCCTCTAGAGAAGATTGAGGTGTCTCTTGTGTACGCACCGACCATGCTGAGCCTGGGAAAAAAGCATCGTCCTTAAATCTAGGTATGACATGCCAATGAATATGGGGAACCATATTACCCAAAGCCGCTAAATTGACTTTGTCCGGATGCATCACGTGACGCACAGCCTCTTCAACCACGAATACTAAAGTCATTAAATGTTCACGCTCACCGTAACTAAGATCGGTCATGTCAGCAACATGGTGGTTCCAGATGACTCGACAGAATCCTGGAAGATTGGGGTCATTGACTAAGATGACGCGGCAGTCATCTCCGCGCCAAATAAGCTCGCCCTCTTCAGGTTGAAGTTCTTCTTTACAGAGTCCGCAATTTGTCATGGGAAGAATGTAAACGAAAATGGCACCTAAGTCACCCTTGTGGGGTAATTTAGGTGCCATGGCAGTAAAGAGTGCTACTGCTACAACATACTACTTAGGGATTCTTAGTGGAACTGCTCTTCTTCAGTAGAACCAGTCAATGCCGTTACGGAAGACTTGCCACCTTGAATGACGGTAGTCACGTCGTCAAAATAACCAGTGCCTACTTCTTGCTGATGTGAAACGAATGTATAGCCACGATCACGAGCAGCAAATTCTGGCTCTTGTACTTTCTCAACATAAGCAGTCATACCGCGCTTGGAATAGTCTTGCGCCAAATCAAACATGTTGTACCACATTGAGTGAATGCCAGCGAGAGTAATGAATTGATATTTGTAACCCATCGCACCCAACTCACGCTGGAATACCGCTATCGTTGCATCATCCAAGTTTTTCTTCCAATTGAAAGATGGTGAGCAGTTGTAAGCCAACATCTTGCCTGGGAACTTTGCACGAATGGCTTCGGCAAATTGACGGGCAAACTCAAGATCAGGTGTACCGGTTTCACACCAAACCATATCAGCGTAAGCGGCATATGCTAAACCACGTGATACTGCTTGATCTAGGCCCTTACGAGTTTTATAGAAACCTTCTGGAGTCCGCTCACCTGTCAAGAATGGCTTGTCGTTCTCGTCATAATCGGATGTCAACAAGTCAGCAGCCTCAGCATCAGTACGGGCCAAGATAATGGTTGGAACACCCATGACGTCAGCAGCTAAGCGTGCGGAGATCAATTTCTGAACAGATTCAGCGGTTGGTAGCAACACCTTGCCACCCAAGTGACCACACTTCTTCACTGACGATAACTGATCTTCAAAGTGAACGCCAGCAGCACCTTGTTTGATTAATGCCTTACTTAATTCAAATGCATTTAATACACCACCAAAGCCAGCTTCAGCATCAGCAACGATTGGCGCAAAGTACTCTATGTAACCTGCATCGCCTTTATTAATTCCTTTTGCTGTCTGGATTTCATCGGCACGTTGGAAAGAATTATTAATACGCTCAACCATCTTAGGAACTGAATCCACTGGGTACAAAGATTGATCTGGATACATTGCAGCAGAAGAATTGCCATCAGCCGCAACTTGCCAACCAGATAAGTAAATCGCCTGGATACCAGCTTTCACTTGTTGCATTGCCTGACCGCCAGTCAAAGCACCTAAACAGTTTACATACGCTTCGTTGTTTACTAGCTCCCAGAGACGCTCAGCGCCATGCTTAGCTAAAGTGTGCTCAATCTTCAATGAACCACGCAGGCGAACTACGTCTTCTGCTGTGTAGCCTCGAGTAATACCTCTCCAGCGTGGATTGGTATCCCAATCTTTTTGGAGTGCTGCGATTTCTGCTTTACGATCTGCCATGTTTTTCTCCCTAAGTTAAACAAGTACTTCAAATATTTTGACCCTGAAGACCTTTACAAGTCTTATGTCTTATATAAGAGTCTAGACAGTTCAAAAAAGAGTACAAGGGGTATTACAGAAAATTATAAAAAAATTTAATCATTTAAAAACAATGGTTTATGTATTATTTTTTACAATGCGGAATGATAGTCCACTGCTTGGAATGGAATGGGAAGCTCAGTATTCCCCTCAGTTTTACTCAGGGAAATGTCATTTCACATCGTGAAAGAAATCTCTGAATTAAACCGTTTTTCTAGCGCCAAGGTTAGAAACCTTGAATCCAATCAGAATAATCATCAGTTGCAGCAGGGCTACACCAATAAATAAGAACTTCGGTAAGTCGATATCAAGGAAGATGCCGAATACTAAAGGGCTAAGAGCGGCGCCTAAGTCAATTCCCGAATACACGATCCCATACACCCTGCCCGATGAACCTGAGGGCGTAGCAGAGCGAATCATCAAATCACGCGAGGGTGCAGCAATACCCAACCCAAGACCAATCACAACAAATGCCAGCACAATGATTTCTATTGGCACTTGTCCAGTGGCCAACAATAAACCCATCACGATATTTACCGTAAAGCACATCGTAATAATTCTTTCTGGCACTTTAATGCGAGTTGCAAGATATCCCCCCAACAGCATTCCACCTGCTCCACCGATGGACATCAGTGTTAAGTAGTAATTACCAGAGCTGACTGATAGTTCATAGATTTCAAAAAGTGCTGTAGGCGCAAATGATTGGAGGCCGGTAGTAGAAGCCATATTGAAGAAAAAGAAAACCCAGCAAAGCCAAACAGCGGGTAACTTCATGAAACCAAATGTACTTAAGGGAGCGCTACCAGGATTATTAATCGCATGATCATTTTGTGATTCCTTCCGCCTTGCTTGTACGTCATCTACTAAGCGAGCTCGGCTAATCCACAGGATCAAGAGAACTAGTACCTCAAGTACTGCCGCCCCCAAGAAAGCTATACGCCAATCGAATAAGGCAGTTATGGCCACCATAAAGGCTGGTGCAGCTGCCCATCCCAAGTAACCAGTAACTCCATGAATTGAGTAGGCATAGGGTAGATTGGCTGGAGAAATTTTGTGATTAATCAGCGTGTAATCTACTGGGTGAAAAATACCATTACCGCAACCAGCAATGACGGCACCCAAAACCAACATGCCATAACCATTGCTTTGTGAATAGGTCAAAGCTGCTAAAGCTAGCAAACCAATTCCTGCAAAAAGCACTGGGCGTGCTCCAATGCGATCTACTAAAAATCCGGAGGCAGCCTGGACAATACAAGAGACCACAAAGAAAATGGTCATGAGCAGACCAAGCTCGGCATAATTAAAACCAAACTCTGCCTTTAGCCATGGAAACATGGGTGGCAGAATTAAATGAAAGAAGTGAGAGCTGCCGTGTGCCAGGCTAATGAGCGCAATAACCCGGACATCACTGGCACGCCTACTGGTGAGCGCAACAGTCATGAACTGAGTTTACTGGCACAGGAAGAATCCTGCAAAATTACCTTGATTAACGCTTAGTGAACCTGGCGTGTGAAACTAAAGTCACCTTTTTTGTCCACATCTACTGGCACTACATCCTTAGGACCGAACTTGCCTTCTAAAATCATCTTCGACACGGGGTTCTCGATGTGCTGCTGGATGGCACGCTTCAGTGGCCTCGCTCCAAAGACAGGATCAAAGCCCACTTCGGCGATCTTATTCAAGGCTGCATCACTCACTTCGAGTTGCATGTCCACTTTTGCCAAACGATCCGATAAGTTCTTCAGCAAGATCTTCGCAATATTAGCAATATTGCCTTTATCCAATCCATGAAAGACCACAATCTCATCAATCCGGTTTAAGAACTCTGGACGGAAATGGTTCTTCAACTCTTCAAAGACAGCTTCTTTGATTTCAGATTGTTTCTTATCAGTCATCGACTGAATCAAATGTGAACCAATATTGCTGGTCATCACAATGACCGTGTTCTTAAAGTCCACAGTACGGCCTTGACCATCAGTCAAGCGACCATCATCCAATACTTGCAAGAGGATGTTAAAGACATCCGGATGCGCCTTCTCGATTTCATCAAAGAGAATGACGCTATATGGATGACGACGCACTTGCTCAGTTAAATAACCACCTTCTTCATAGCCTACATAGCCAGGAGGGGCGCCAATTAAACGGGCCACACTATGCTTCTCCATGAACTCACTCATATCGACACGAATGAGATGATCTTCACTGTCAAACAAGAAGCCAGCTAATGCTTTGCACAGCTCAGTCTTACCAACACCAGTGGGTCCCAAGAACAAGAAGGATCCATAAGGACGGTTCTCTTCAGACAAACCAGCACGGGAACGACGGATGGCATCTGAGACTGCACGGATAGCCTCTTCTTGACCAACTACCCGCTTATGCAATAGCTCTTCCATCTTCAGTAGCTTATCGCGCTCACCCTGCATCATCTTCGATACCGGAATACCAGTGGCACGAGAAACTACCTCAGCAATCTCTTCTGCGCCTACTTGAGTTCGTAAAAGCTTGTTCTTCACAGTTCCATTTTTGTCACCCTTAGCTTCAGCAGCAGCAGCAGATTTGAGCTTAGCTTCGAGCTCTGGCAATTTGCCATATTGCAATTCAGCAACTTGCTCTAACTTACCTTCGCGCTGTAACTTCGTGATGTCAGCCTTTACTTTTTCGATTTCTTCTTTCAGGTTCGCGGCGCCTAAGACTGCGCCCTTCTCTGCTTTCCAGATTTCCTCTAAGTCAGCATACTCAGCACCAAGCCGTTTAATCTCTTCTTCAATCAGGCCAAGGCGTTTTTGAGAAGCCTCGTCTTTTTCTTTCTTGACAGCTTCGCGTTCAATCTTGAGCTGAATTAAACGACGTTCTAACTTATCCATCACCTCGGGCTTAGAATCAATCTCCATCCGAATCCGTGAGCCCGCCTCGTCAATTAAATCGATCGCCTTATCTGGCAGGAAACGATCGGTAATGTAGCGATGCGATAACTCCGCAGCAGCCACAATCGCTGGATCGGTGATCTCAATACCATGGTGAAGCTCATAACGCTCTTGTAAACCACGCAAGATCGCAATCGTTGCTTCAACGCTAGGTTCTTCCACCATGACTTTTTGAAAGCGGCGCTCTAATGCAGCATCTTTTTCGATGTATTTACGATATTCATCCAATGTAGTAGCACCGATGCAATGTAATTCACCACGTGCTAAGGCAGGCTTGAGCATATTGCCAGCATCCATTGCGCCATCGCCCTTACCAGCACCAACCATAGTATGAATCTCATCAATAAAGATGATGGTTTGACCTTCGTCTTTAGCAACGTCGCTCAACACCGCCTTTAAGCGCTCTTCAAACTCACCGCGATACTTGGCGCCTGCCAACAATAAAGCCATATCCAAGACTAGAACACGCTTATTTTTCAAGGTTTCTGGAACTTCACCATTAACAATGCGTTGCGCTAAACCCTCAACAATCGCAGTCTTACCGACACCGGGCTCACCAATGAGTACAGGGTTGTTCTTACCGCGACGTTGTAGGATCTGAATCGTGCGACGAATCTCATCGTCACGACCAATCACAGGATCTAACTTGCCCATTCGAGCACGCTCAGTTAAATCGATGGTGTATTTCTTTAAGGCTTCACGTTGACCTTCAGCATCTGCACTATTCACCGATTCTCCTCCGCGGACTAAATCAATAGCCGCCTCTAATGATTTACGATTTAACCCATTCTCACGAGCAACCTTACCAAGCTCGCCTTTATCATCAGCTACCACCAGCAAGAACAACTCGCCAGCAATAAATTGATCATTCCGTTTATTGGCTTCTTTTTCACATAGATTGAGCCAATTACTGAGATCGCGGCCAACCTGTACTTCGCCGCTAGTGCCCTGTACCTCAGGCAAGTTACTAATAATCTTCTCCACACCCTTTTCAAGGCCTGAGACATTCACGCCAGCACGGGTTAATAAACTCTTAGCTGCACCATCAGAATCACGCAACATGGCAAGCAGCACGTGGGCTGGCTCAATGTATTGGTTATCTTTAGCTAAAGCGATACTTTGGGCCTCGCTTAAGGCCTCTTGAAACTTGGTAGTTAATTTATCTATTCTCATTTTTGTATCCGATGAACTCTAGGTATTTCTATCTATAGAATATAAGGGCAAAGTGACAAATTTCAAGACTTTTACACCCCTTTTTTAAGCGAATGTAGCCCCATTTTGACCTGGCTTGTTTACCTCCTCGAATGCGCTGATGGCAGCTACTACGCTGGCATCACCAACCGCCTTGAACATCGGCTAGAAGCCCATAATTCTGGGCAAGGTGCCCGCTATACGAGATCGCGCAGGCCGGTCATCCTTTTAGCTAGCCAAGAGCACCCCGATCGATCAGAGGCATCTAAGGCTGAGAGTAGACTAAAGCAATTGCCTAGATCTGAGAAGCTGGCGTTTTTTGAAGAATAGACCTATGAGCAAATGTCTCTCCCTGCTAATTGGCTTGCTATTTCCAATCCTTTCTTGGGCGATTCCTCCTGGCTTTGTATATTTAGATGAGGTGACGAACAACGCCACAGTGAATTTACGTTACCTCGAGAAAAATAATTTTGTAAAGAGGCCTATACAGGGATATTTTGTCAATCGAGCGATCTTAAGTAAACCTGCTGCCGATGCTTTAAGCAAGGCTGATAAAGAGTTAAAAACTTATGGATTAGGATTCCTCATATTCGATGCCTATCGACCACAGCAAGCTGTTAATGATTTTGTAATCTGGGCAAAAAATCTTGAGGACATTCAGGGGAAAACTCAATACTACCCAAATGTGAACAAGAGTGATTTATTTAAAGAGGGTTATATAGCTGAACGCTCAGGTCATACTCGTGGAAGCACAGTGGATCTCACTCTGATTGCTTTAGGTGATGGGAAGCCTCTGGATATGGGAACCGCCTTTGACTATTTTGGTCCGCAATCTTGGCCTAGCTACCCCAATCTTCTCCCACAGCAAAGAGCAAATCGTCTATTACTACAGACCATCATGACAAAGTATGGCTTCAAACCATATGATCAAGAATGGTGGCACTTTACGCTAGAAAATGAACCTTATCCTGATACCTACTTTGATTTTCCAGTAAAGTAAATTGAGATAGCTTGATCACTTTTTCCAACGCGCCATCGCAGCATCATCGGTCACACGGGCATCTACCCAGCGAGCACCTTCAGGGGTATCTTCTTTTTTCCAAAATGGGGCCGCCGTCTTGAGATAGTCCATGATGAACTCACAAGCAGCAAATGCTTCTCCTCTGTGAGCGCTTGTAACCACGACTAGAACAATTTGATCTTCTGGGAGTAAGGGGCCAACCCTGTGAATGACTAAGGTTTGGTAGATATCCCAACGCGCCTTGGATTGATCTAGAATTTCTTGTAGCGCTTTTTCAGTCATGCCAGGATAGTGCTCAAGAGTCATACCCTTTACTTGGCTACCATCGTTCATGTCACGCACAGTGCCCAAGAAAGTCACGACTGCGCCTACTCTGGGGTCACCTTTGCGAAGTAGCGCTATTTCAGCACTAATATCAAAATCGTTTTCTTGAATTCGGATTGACATATTAGCCTCCGGTCACTGGTGGAAAGAAAGCTACCTCAGCATTTTCTTTCAGGGGTGTACTAGGATCAACCATTTGCTGATTCAAGGCGCAACGTAATATCTTGCCCTGCGCCAATACTTCGGCCCAAGGATTGCCGCGCTCAGCTAAAAAGCTTCTGAGATCAGCAATCGTTTTGACGCTCTCGGGGAGAGTAATACTTTCTTGTGAAACTCCAAGAGCTTCCCTTATCGAGGCAAAGAATCGTAATTCGAGTTTCATTGGAGAATCGTAATCCGATTATTTGAGAAGCGCATCAAAGGGAATATATTTCACTAAATCGCCAGACTTGATTGGCTGGTTTGGAGGGCAATCCACCAATCCATCCCCCCAAGAGGCACTAGTGAGGACTCCGGAACTTTGATTGGGAAACAAATCTAAACCGCCATTGCCATTCAGTTTGACGCGCAAGAACTCATTGCGACGATCTGCTTTCAACCAATCAAAATCCGCACGCATCAAATAGGACTGTGGCTGACCTACTTCGCGACCTTGTAATTTCAGAATGAATGGCCTTACAAATAGCAGAAAGGTTACAAAACTAGAAACAGGATTACCAGGCAAGCCAATAAACCACGCTTCGCCATCCTCTGGCTCATCTGATTTACGAACTGCACCAAACGCTAAGGGCTTACCAGGTTTGATGGCAATCTGCCATAGATCCAGTCGTCCTTCAGCTGTTATCGCAGGTTTAATGTGATCTTCTTCACCAACCGATACACCACCAGAGGTAATAATCAGATCATGATCTTTACTTGCCTTGCGTAACGCCGCTTTAGTGGCATCTAATCGATCTGGAACAATTCCTAAATCAGTTGCATCGCACCCTAATGATTTAATGCAAGCTAATAAAGTATCGCGATTGGAGTTATAGATACCTCCAGGCTTCAGTGGCTCACCAGGAAGAGATAGCTCATCACCAGTAAAGAACGCTGCTACTTTAACGCGCCGTTTGACATTCAAATGAGTCAAGCCGGCTGAGGCAGCGACACCAAGTTCTTGTGGACGCAGGAAAGTACCCGCTGTTAATGCAGTTTTGCCAGCGCTTAAATCCTCACCTCGACGACGTATCCACTGACCCACTGTAGGCGCAGTATTGACCTGTACTTGATCAGTTGAGCCTTCAGGAATAATGCAATCCTCCTGCATCACTACTGCATCAGCACCCAGAGGAATTGGGGCGCCCGTGAAAATTCTGGCGACAGTACCAGGCTCTAACTGGGTACCTACTGATCCTGCCGGAATACGCTGTGCAATTTTCAGAATACTTCCAGAATTTTGGGTTTCAGCAGTGCGTACCGCGTAACCGTCCATTGAGGTGTTATCAAGTGGAGGAACATCAACCAGACTACTGACATTTTCAGCAAGAACACGGCCCAAGCTCGCTTGCATGGCAACGCTCTCACTTTCGCTAACTGGCTTGGCATGAGAAAGTAAATGATCCAAGGCCTGCTGCGCAGTCAACATTGGAGGCTTAGTCATAGTGATGATTAATTGCTTCTGTTTTAACTAAGATGCGCTGTGATGAAGGCTTTGATCTGATGAACATCAGCATCAATATGCTCTACACGCTGGGGCCTTGATTTGATATCTTTGAATGCAGGTGGGCATTCAGCAGGACGGCCTAAAGCCTCTTGAATCGTTTCTTCAAACTTAATTGGAAGAGCAGTCTCCAGTATCAACATTGGAATACCAGCCTGCAAATAGTCACGCGCTACCTTCACACCATCTGCAGTATGAGTATCGATCATCACACCATATTGCTTTTCAATATTGCGGATTGTCTCTAAGCGATTTTGATGGGTACTGCGACCAGATTGGAAACCGTATTTGCCAAGCTCTTTAAAGATATTGTCTTTAGATATATCAAAGCCACCAGTCTCATCGACTTGCTTAAACATACGCGCAGTTGTTTGGCCATCTTGACCCATAAAGTCAAATACAAAGCGCTCGAAGTTACTTGCCTTAGAAATATCCATTGATGGACTAGATGTATGGAGCGTCTCAGCAGCCTTACGGGCACGATAAATGCCGGTGCGGAAGAATTCATCAAGGACATTGTTCTCATTTGTTGCTACTACCAAGTGCGCAATGGGCAAACCCATCATACGAGCAATATGACCGGCACATACGTTACCAAAATTACCAGACGGGACAGTGAATGACACTTTCTCATTGCTAGACTTAGTGGCTAAGAGATAACCTTGGAAGTAATACACCACTTGAGCTACCACTCTGCCCCAGTTAATGGAGTTCACGGTTCCAATTTGATTCTTAGCTTTGAAAGCGTGATCATTACTCACCGCCTTCACAATGTCTTGGCAGTCATCAAATACACCGGCCACTGCTAAATTGAAAATATTAGGGTCTTGTAATGAATACATCTGCGCTGATTGGAATGCACTCATTTTGCCGCGAGGTGAAAGCATAAACACCTTCACACCATCTTTACCTCGCATTGCATATTCAGCAGCACTACCAGTATCACCAGAGGTAGCACCCAAAATATTGAGCTGCTGGCCGTTTTTCTTTAAAGCATACTCAAAGAGATTGCCCAATAATTGCATAGCCATATCTTTAAAAGCTAAGGTAGGGCCATTTGAAAGACTTAAAAGCCCAATACGAGCGCCATGCTCTTCACCTAACCAATGTATTGGCGTGATATCTTTGGCATTGTCTTCTGGGCGCCCATTGCAATAAACCTGCTCGGTATAAGTTTTACGCAATAGTGAGCGCAAGTCCGCCTCAGGAATGTCATCGCAATATAAGCTCAATACTTCGTAAGCAAGATCTGCATAAGATAAGCCGCGCCATGAATCTAAGTGCGCTGGAGTCACTTGTGGATATTGTTTTGGCAAATACAAGCCGCCATCGGGTGCCAATCCACCTAGGAGAATTTCTAAGAAAGATTGTTGTGGACTATTGCCACGAGTAGATTGGTAATGCATCAATTTAACTTAAGACAGGTTTTCTAAACGAATCTTCACCACTTCGCCATCTACAGTTTTGAGATTCTGAATCTCTTTAATTGCAGCAAGCATGTTCTTTTCTTTAGTCTCGTGTGTCAAAGTCACTAAATCTGTTTGACTCTCGCCTTCATCTGCTTCTTTTTGTAAGAGGGCATCGATAGAAATGCTGTGTGAGGCCAAAATCTTTGTGATCTCAGCGAGCACACCCGCTTGGTCAGCAACACGCATACGTAAATAGTAGCTGGTAGTGATCTCGCCGATCGGCAATACTGGAGTATTTTGAACTGCGTCAGGCTGGAATGCCAAATAAGGAACACGATGCTCAGGATCAGCACTGAGAAGACGAGTGATATCCACCAAATCAGCAATCACTGCAGAAGCAGTTGGCTCAGAGCCAGCGCCCTTTCCGTAATACAAAGTAGTACCAACAGCATCTCCGAATACTTGGACGGCATTCATAGCACCTTCAACGTTAGCAATCAAACGCTTAGTTGGAATTAGGGTGGGATGTACACGTAACTCAACGCCAGATGCAGTTTTCTTGGCAATACCAAGTAACTTGATACGGTAACCCAATTGCTCAGCATAACGAATATCAATCGCAGCTAACTTGGTAATGCCTTCAATGTGGGCTTTATCAAATTGCATCGGGATACCAAATGCAATTGCGCTCATGATCGTTGCTTTGTGAGCAGCATCCACACCCTCAATATCAAATGTTGGATCTGCTTCTGCGTAACCTAGGCATTGTGCCTCTTTAAGGGCTGTTTCAAAGTCTAAGCCTTTGTCACGCATCTCAGACAAAATAAAGTTGGTTGTGCCATTGATGATGCCGGCAATCCATTCGATACGGTTAGCAGTTAAACCTTCACGCAAGGCTTTAATAATAGGAATGCCGCCGGCAACAGCAGCTTCGAATGCGACCATCACGCCTTTAGCATGGGCCGCTTTAAAAATCTCATTGCCGTGCACAGCAATTAAGGCTTTATTAGCTGTCACTACATGCTTACCAGCTGCAATGGCCTCTAAAACCAAATCTTTAGCGATGCCGTAGCCACCAATGAGCTCAACCACAATGTCAATCTCTGGATTATGGATAACGGCACGAGCATCACTAACGATCTGCGCACGATCTTTAACAAGCTCTTTAGCACGCTCTACATTGAGGTCTGCAACGGTATTAATCCGGATGCCGCGACCAGCGCGCCGGGTAATTTCATCTTGGTTACGCTCGAGCACAGTGAATACACCACCACCAACAGTGCCAATACCTAAAAGACCTACTTGAATCGGTTTCATGATGCCTTTACTGCAGTTGAAGAAGCTTTATGACCATGCTTATTACGATAACGCTCTAGAAAACGAGCAATGCGACCAATTGCCTCTTTAAGAACATCTTCGTGGGGTAGGAACACTACGCGGAAGTGATCAGGCTTACCCCAATTGAATCCGGAGCCCTGCACTAGCAATACTTTCTCTTCCTTTAAGAGCTCAGCAACAAACAGTTGATCATCTTCAATTGGATACATCTGCTGATCTAACTTTGGAAATAAATACAAAGCAGATTTTGGTTTGATGCAAGTAACACCCGGAATATCTGTAATCAACTTCCATGCAAGGTCGCGTTGTTTTGCTAAGCGGCCACCTTCAGCTACCAAGTCTTTAATACTTTGATAACCCCCAAGCGCAGTTTGAATTGCATACTGTCCTGGAACGTTTGCACATAAGCGCATCGAGCAAAGCATATTTAAGCCTTCAATGTAATCGCGCACCATTTCTTTATCACCTGAAACGACCATCCAGCCCGCACGATAGCCGCATGAGCGGTAGTTCTTCGATAAGCCATTAAAAGTGATCGTCACCACATCGGTAGATAAAGATGCGAGTGAGATATGCTTCTCCTCGTCATACAGCATCTTGTCGTAGATCTCATCTGCAAACAAAATCAAGCCGTACTCACGAGCAATTGCTGTCATCTCGAGCAACACTTCTTTGGAATAGATTGCACCCGTTGGATTATTGGGATTGATCACTACAATCGCTTTAGTGCGAGGTGTAATTTTTTTACGCAGGTCATTTAAGTCTGGCGCCCAATCCTGAGACTCATCGCATAAATAATGCACTGGAGTGCCACTAGATAAACTCACTGCAGCAGTCCACAATGGATAGTCAGGGGCAGGCACTAATACTTCGTCGCCATCGTTTAGCAAGGCGTTCATTGAAAGCACGATGAGTTCAGAAACACCGTTGCCGGTATAAACATCATCTAAAGCCACCCCTTGAATGCCTTTTTCTTGGCAATACTGCATGATGGCTTTGCGAGCAGCAAAGATACCTTTGGAATCAGAATAAGCTGAGGCATTGCTCAAATTACGAATCATGTCCAACTGGATTTCTTCAGGCGGATCAAACCCGAAAACCCCTACGTTTCCGATGTTTAATTTGATGATCTTGTGGCCTTCTTCCTCCATGCGCTGAGCGAGCTCGAGCACTGGCCCGCGTATGTCGTAGCAGACATCATTGAGTTTTTGGGACTTTAGAATGGGTTTCACAATAAATTAAAGGGTAAGTTCTTGAAATCTTGGAAAAAACAGCTAGCTATAATCCATATAATTATGACAGAGAGTCCACTTGAAGCTTCAATCTGACCCCCATTTCGGAGCGAATACGATCACCGGCTACGGGGATGGCTACGTCGAAATCAATAAGACTCCCTATACCCATGCTGTCTTACTGAGTTCAGACGGGGCAATTTCGGAATGGCCAGTCCAGTCATTTGAAGGCCTTGAGTCAACCCATTTCGCTCAAATGGTTGATCTAAAGCCAGAATTGATCCTCATTGGAACAGGTAATCGGCAGCGATTTCCAAAGCCAGAACTCCTCAAATCCCTTATTTCCGCAAAAATTGGCTTTGAAATCATGGATTCCCAAGCTGCCTGCCGCACCTATAACATTTTGGTCGGCGAAGGACGTCAAGTTCTATTAGCCTTGATAGTGGAGCCCATCTAATGCAATTTGGGCAAATTCGCGCATCTTCCGCTCTTCACCCAGGCAAAATTTTATTGTTGGTCATTATTTATGGCTTGATCTGGTTTGGTACTCTGAACTATCGCCATCTCATCCCATCCGATGAAGGGCGTTATGCAGAAATAGCACGCGAAATGTTAGCCACTGGTGATTGGGTGACACCGCGTTATAACGGCTACAAATATTTTGAAAAGCCGCCGCTACAAGCTTGGGCAACTGCAGCCACTTTTCAAGTCTTCGGTATTGGTGATTGGCAAGCAAGACTATGGACTGCGATCACCGGCTTTCTGACTATTTTGGTCGTTGGCTTTACTGGTGCACGCATCTTTAACGCTAGAGCTGGATGGCTGGGAGCTCTTGTACTCGCATCAAGCCCCATGTGGATCATTGCAGGTCACTTGAACTCTCTTGATATGGGGCTGTCATCTTTCTTAGTGGCAGCACTATGTAGTTTGTTATTAGCACAAAATTCTCAAGCTAAAAAAGATTGTCGCAACTGGATGTGGGCTTGTTGGATCCTGATGGGTCTTGCAACACTCTCTAAAGGAGTGATTGGCGCTGCTATTCCAGCGATGGTTTTTATAGCCTACTCACTGAGTACATGGGACTGGAAGATTTGGTCCCGTTTACATTTATTCAGTGGCACGATTTTATTCTTAGCGATTACTGCACCCTGGTTCATATTGGTTGCACAACGCAACCCTGAATTTTTAGAGTTCTTTTTTATTCACGAGCATCTACAGCGCTTCACAGAGGATGCTCATAGTAGAACAGGCCCAATTTATTACTTCGTACCACTGCTATTGCTTGGCCTGCTTCCCTGGGTTTTACAAATTCCAGGCTCCATTATTCAAGCTTGGAACGAGCGCAAGCATTACTTCTCAAGTGGGTGGCTATTGGTCTGCTGGTTTGTTGTGATTTTTGCTTTCTTTAGCGTTTCACGCTCCAAGTTGCCGGGCTACATCATTCCGATTTTCCCTGCTCTAGCGCTCTTAATTGGCAATCGTTTAGATCTTTTATTGGGTCACACCAACTCCATGGCCTTACCCTGGAAATTACAGGTACTTGGATTTGCAATTTTTGGAAGCATAGGATTTTTCTTTCTATCTGAGATCAGCAAGCAAGCTAGGCCAGATGAGATCGAGGCATATGCGCAATACACTTATTGGGTCATTGCTGCATTAGCTACACTCATTATCTTCAGTGGATTTGCTGCATGGCAAAGCAAACGTAATGGCATTCAAAGTATTGTCAGCTTTGCTTGTGGATTTTTTCTGTGTGCCATCATTGCAGGCACTGGTCATGAAACTTTAGGTAGAGCAATATCGGGTATCGATCTTGTGAATCGCGTTAAGGCATCCATTCCAGAAAATGTGAATTTCTATTCAGTGCGCCTTCTAGATCACACCGTGCCATTCTATTTAGGCAGAACCATGATCATGGTAGAGTCTCCTGACGAATTAGAGTTTGGCGTTAATCAAGAGCCAGAACTTTGGATGCCGACCTTAGATGCGTTCATAAAGCGCTGGAAAGAAGATCCCACTGCTTACGCATTAATGGTACCCGAGCAATTTGCTCAGTTGCAGGAATTAAACTTACCCATGCAAGAGGTAAATCGGGACTCTCGAAGAGTGATTGTGAAACACCCAGACGCTCCGAGTGTGACGCGGTAATATAGGCCAACATGTCAAACTTTATTCCATTCACCCGCCCAAGCTTTAACCAAGAGACGATTGATGCTGTGGCAGAGGTACTACGCTCTGGTTGGGTTACTTCAGGTCCAAAGTTAGCGGAGTTCGAAGCGAGTTTAAGCAACTATTTTGGTGGTCGCCCAGTGCGCTGTTTTGCTAATGGCACAGCTACGATGAAAATTGCTCTTCAGGTTGCTGGTATCGGTGCTGGAGATGAAGTGATTACCACTCCCATTTCTTGGGTGGCAACATCCAATGTCATCTTAGGGGTAGGTGCAAAACCCCTCTTTGTTGATATCGATCCAAAAACTCGCAACATTGATCTCAATAAAGTTGCCGCTGCTATCACTCCGAAAACACGAGCGATCATGCCAGTCTATCTTGCTGGATTACCGGTAGATATGGATCAACTCTATGCATTAGCTAAGCAACATCATCTGCGCGTCATTGAAGATGCCGCTCAGGCTTTTGGTTCACAGTGGAAGGGCAAAAAGATTGGTAGCTTTGGAGATCTAGTGAGCTTTAGTTTTCAGGCCAATAAGAATCTCACTACCGTTGAAGGGGGTTGCCTTGTCTTAAACAGTGACGCTGAAGCTAAGCTAGCTGAAAAATTTCGTCTGCAAGGCTTAACTCGCCAAGGAATGGACGAAATGGATGTCGATGTCTTAGGTGGTAAAGATAATTTGACAGATGTGAATGCGGTGATTGGACTTCAGCAGTTAAAACAATTACCCGTCTATCAAACACGTCGTGTAGCACTTGCTCGCCAATACTTTGATCTTATCCGCGCAGAATTGAAATCCGCTGGATTAGAAAATCTCAAACTAGAACTGCCCGTTGAAAACTTCACTGATAGTAATTGGCATATGTTTCAGGTAGTGCTTCCCTTAGATAAATTGAAGGTTGATCGCGCCCAAGTGATGACGGAACTCAAAGATCTCGGCATTGGCACAGGAGTGCATTACCCTGCCATTACCGGTTTTACCCTCTACAAAGATCAGGGCTACCAAATAAGTGATACGCCAATTGCAGAACGCATTGGTCGCTCTATTCTCACGCTGCCACTTTTCCCCGGCATGGCAGACGGAGATATTGGCCGCATAGCTAGTGGATTAGTGGGAATCCTTAAGAAACACTGCAAAAACTAAGCTAATTGGGCTAAGCCCCAAGAATCAGGCAAAATTGCTAGATGACTGCAAATTTAGTTGCCAACCCAAAGCTCAGTATTGTGATCCCCGTATACAACGAGGAAGACGGGCTTCAAGCACTCTTTGATCGCCTCTATCCCGCTTTAGATGCGCTGGCAAGCAAACGTAACATTAGCTATGAAATCGTTTTTGTCAATGACGGTAGCAAAGATCGCTCCGCCGGAATCTTGGCTAAACAAGTTGAATTGCGTCCTGACGTGACGCGTGCCGTTTTATTCCACAGCAACTTTGGTCAACACATGGCGATCATGGCTGGTTTTGAATACGCTAAGGGTGAATACATAATTACCTTAGATGCGGACTTACAAAACCCGCCAGAAGAAATTGATGCGCTGACCGAGCAGCTATTAAAAGGTCATGACTACGTTGGCACAATCCGTGCAGATCGTCGTGATAGCTTTTTCAGAAAATTGGCTTCACGCGCTATGAATCGTTTACGTGAAAATATTACGCGCATTACGATGACCGACCAAGGATGCATGTTGCGTGGCTATAGTCGTCGTATTGTTGACTTGGTTCGTCAGTGTGATGAAAGTAATACTTTTATTCCGGCATTGGCTTACACCTTTTCGGCCAACCCTACCGAGATCAATGTGAAACATGAAGAACGTTTTGCTGGTGAATCTAAATATAGTCTGTATCAACTCATACGCTTGAACTTTGACTTAGTCACCGGCTTCTCGGTAATGCCTTTGCAGATCTTCTCGATTCTAGGAATGCTGCTCGCTCTTGCTGCTGGTAGTCTATTTGCCTACTTGCTCGTACGCCGCTTTCTCCTTGGAGCAGAGGTTGAGGGAGTCTTTACCCTTTTTGCGCTCACCTTCTTCCTCATTGGCGTCATGCTCTTTGGACTAGGCTTACTAGGCGAATATATCGGTCGTATTTATCAGCAAATCAGAAATCGTCCACGTTACGTTGTGCAAACTGTTTTAGAGAAAAAATAATTGCACGCAGTCGTCTTCGCTTATCATGATGTTGGTGTCAATTGCCTGAAGGCCTTGCTAGCAGCAGGTATCAAAGTAGATCTAGTAGTTACCCATCAAGATGATCCCAACGAGAATGTTTGGTTTGGCAGTGTTGCCAAACTCTGCACTGATCAAAATATTCCCTTCATCACTCCCAATGCAAATGAATTAGTTGATTTAATTCCAAAACTAAAAGCCTTTGCACCAGACTATATTTTTTCTTTCTACTATCGCTTCATGATCCCAGCACAAATTCTGGCTTGCGCAAAGATTGCTGCCTTAAATATGCATGGCTCGCTACTTCCAAAGTATCGCGGTCGGGCGCCAGTCAATTGGGCCATTCTCCATGGCGAAACCGAAACTGGAGCAACCTTACACATCATGGAAGCAAAACCCGATGCGGGCGATATCGTTGGAAAAGCAGCCGTAAGAATTGATCCCGATGAAACTGCTACCGATGTTTTTGGCAAAGTGACTAGCGCTGCCGTCAAAGTGATTGAAGAGGTATTACCCAGCCTTCTACAGGGCAAGGTCCCCCGCAAACCAAATGAACTCGATAAAGGCAGCTATTTTGGTGGCAGAAAGCCATCTGATGGAAAAATTCATTGGAGTCAAACAGCGCTTCAGATCCATAACCTCGTGAGAGCTGTTGCACCTCCTTATCCTGGCGCCTTTACCGATCATCAAGGAAAAACAATGATTGTGGCCCGCACCAGCCTCTCGGGGCCCCACCCGAGCAATCTTGATCTTGGCATCCAAGGGGTCCAAGTGGTTGATAATCGGGTATTCGGCGTTTGTGGTGACCATCAGGCAGTAGAAATCTTAGAATGGTTTCCCGCCAACAAATAAGCACTGTATTTAGCAATCCCAAATTAGATTAAAACGAGGCAGTAAAGATGAAAAAAGTACTCATTCTTGGTGTTAACGGCTTTATTGGTCACCACCTTTCCAAGCGCATTCTCGAGACAACCGACTGGGATGTCTATGGCATGGATATGCAAAATGATCGTCTAGGTGATTTGATCAATCATCCTCGTATGCACTTTTTTGAGGGTGATATCACCATCAATAAAGAATGGGTGGAATATCACATCCGTAAATGTGATGTGATCTTACCTTTAGTTGCGATCGCTACTCCAGCAACTTACGTACAACAGCCATTGAAAGTATTTGAGCTCGACTTTGAAGCCAATCTTCCAATTGTTCGTTCTGCTGTTAAATACAAAAAGCATTTGGTCTTTCCTTCGACTTCTGAAGTTTATGGGATGTGTGAGGATGAGCAATTTGATCCTGCAAAATCGAATATGGTCTATGGCCCCATCAATAAACCACGTTGGATATATGCTTGCTCCAAGCAGCTAATGGACCGCGTGATCTGGGGTTATGGCATGGAAGGTTTACGCTTTACTCTCTTCCGTCCATTTAACTGGATTGGTCCTGGTCTTGACAGTATCTACACAGCTAAAGAAGGTTCTTCCCGTGTAGTGACACAGTTCTTGGGACATATCGTTCGCGGTGAACCCATTAACTTGGTAGATGGTGGGGCCCAGAAGCGCGCCTTCACTTATATTGATGATGGCATTGATGCACTCATGAAGATCATCGATAACAAAGAGGGTGTTGCTAACGGCAAGATCTACAACATCGGCAATCCAAAGAATAATCACTCTGTCCGTGAGTTAGCGAATCAAATGCTAGAGATTGCCCGCAGCATTCCTGAGTATGCAAAAACTGCAAATCTAGTGAAGATTGTTGAAACTACTTCTGGTGCATATTACGGTGAAGGCTATCAAGACGTACAAAACCGTGTGCCAGCAATCGATAACACTATGAGTGAGCTAGGTTGGAAACCAACTACTACGATGGCAGACGCTCTCAAGAATATTTTTGAAGCCTACCGCCAGGATGTAGAAAAAGCCCGCTCCTTAGTCGATAAAGAATAAGTGAAAACGTAAAGATTCATGGCTAAGATTGCTCTCAAGGTTGATGTTGATACCTTACGTGGCACTAAGGAGGGCGTACCCAATTTAGCTCGCACCCTAGAGCGCTTTGGCCTCAAGGCAACCTTCTTATTTAGTCTTGGCCCTGACCATACCGGCTGGGCCCTCAAGCGCGTCTTTCGTCCTGGCTTTCTCAAAAAAGTAAGTCGCACCTCTGTGGTAGAACACTACGGCATCAAGACATTACTCTACGGAGTACTGCTTCCCGGTCCTGACATTGGTAAAAAAGCGGCTTCTCAAATGCGGGCGATTGATCAAGCTGGTCATGAGACCGGAATTCATACTTGGGACCATGTCGCTTGGCAAGATGCAGTTCGCACGCAAGATTCCCAGTGGACTAAGGCAATGATGCAAAAAAGCTGGGATCGCTTTGTAGAAATATTTGGACATCCACCAGTTACTTATGGTGCTGCTGGTTGGCAAATGAATGAAGCAGCGTTTGAGCAACTTGATGATTGGGGCATTACTTACTCCTCTGATGGGAGAGCTGCGCCAAACCTCATGCCATATCGTCTAGCCTTAGCTTCAGGCAAAGCAAAGCATGTGCAATATCCAACTACCCTTCCTACCTTTGATGAGCTGATTGGGATTGATGGAGCAGATGAGTTTGGTGCGGTTAAAAAGCTCTTAGAGATCACCCAAAGCAACCCAAACGATCAAGTCTTCACCCTACATGCCGAGCTTGAGGGGCAAAAACTACTGCCAGCCTTTGAGCAGTTATTAGCCGGATGGCTAAATCAAGGCCACGAGCTGGTCACTATGGGCGAACTTCACAAATCCTGGGATGCCACCAAACAACTCGATAAAATAGCAGTATTGCCTCTAAAGTGGGGGGAAATACCCAACCGAAGCGGCGAGCTAATTATTCAGAATAATTAAATGAGTCACAACAACAACGAAGGATCATCATGACAGTAGCTATCGGTCAATCTATGCCTCAATGTGCTATTCCGGCAACCTCGGGACTGACCTTTTCTCCAGCCTCAGCCAAAGGCAAAAAGCTGGTCCTTTACTTTTATCCAAAAGATATGACGCCAGGATGTACAGCAGAGTCAGGCGAGTTCCGAGACAATATCGCAGCCTTCACAAAAGCAAATACCTTAGTGGTGGGGGTTTCTAGAGATAGCCTGAAGTCACACGATAACTTCCGCAGCAAATTGGGTCTGCCCTTCGAGTTAGCGGCCGATACAGAAGAAGAGCTTTGTCAAATCTTTGGGGTCATGAAGATGAAGAATATGTATGGCAAGCAGGTCCGCGGGGTTGAGCGCAGCACCTTCCTGTTTGATTCCTCTGGCAAGCTCGTCAAGGAGTGGCGCGGTCTTAAAGTACCAGGCCATGTGACAGAGGTATTACAGGCAGCCCAAGCAACTAAATAATTTTTACAACAATTTTTTCTGAGGTGCTTGCAAAGCCCAAGATTTGGGGTAAAGTAAAGCCATATGCACCGTAAACGACGGGAAAGTCTGACAATCCGTTTGAATCAGAAGCCTGAATATTTCAGAACAGGTGTGGAGAGCAACCCCCGCCTTTTTTTAGATGTCACAAGCAGTTTCAATAGTTTCGTAATGAACCGCCATAGCAACTCGCTTGGCGGTTTTTTCTTTTAGGAGAGTCTGCATGCCACTGCCACCCATCCCAACTCAAATTGCTGATCAAGTAAAACTGACTCACAAGGACACACCTGATTTAAAGAAACGTCCTGCACTAGCAAAACCAGTGGTGATGGAAACTTCTGATTGGTCTAACTCTGTAGAAGAAGATTTATCTGATGCAGAAGTAGCACTTGAGAAAATTAAAGCAGATCGCGCCCCTAGTCAAAATCATAGCAAGGCACCTAGCCCAGCAAAACCAAAACGGATGATTCGTACTGGACCTCCAAGTTTATTTGTCTTGGATACCAATGTGTTGA
>Ga0194039_1000458_pt1 | contig 24851 bp, 16 predicted proteins | sample JunL228m_MetaG_FD_148679 | JGI IMG/M metagenome (GOLD analysis project Ga0194039, IMG submission 148679) | Anoxic zone freshwater microbial communities from boreal shield lake in IISD Experimental Lakes Area, Ontario, Canada - Jun2016-L227-8m | ecosystem: Environmental > Aquatic > Freshwater >... | reverse complement strand
TATGGCGTGAACGGAGCGCCCGGGGGCAGTAGTTACGGCGGCGGGGCGTGCCTGATTGGCGGCGGCGGGCTGGCAGATTGCCAGTTCGGCATCAACACGGCCACCGGCGGCAACGGCGGCGACGGCGGCGATGGCTTCTATGGTGGTGGGGATGGTGGCGACGGGGGTGACGCCGTTGGAGGCTGCCTTTACAACTTCGGGGCTGTCTCTGTGGTGAACTGCACCTTCGCGGGTTGCGAGGCGGTTGGCGGCACCAACGGGGCCGCCGGCAGCGGCCCATTCAGTGGCTTGGACGGTATCATCGGCCGGGAGATCAAGAGCGGAATTAGCAACTCGATCGCAAACCGAATTAGCAACGCCTTCGGGGCTTATGCCGTGGCCAACTCGATTTTCCCGGCGACGATGCCTGGCGGCACTTTACCGCCTGCTGTTGATCCGGGCAGCCCTCTGGTCGCCTACAGCACCACCGCATCAGCGGCCAACGGTTCCAATAATGGCGAATCGCAAGCCGAAGTATCGGCCGAGGGCGCCGAGCCAGTCAAGATAACGGCTCCGCCGACAAATGGCCCGGCCGTTGGCGCCAGCGCCCCAGGCGCCAGCCCACCGATCGATCCCGGCGGCCTCCCGCCTGCGCTGCCATCGACCAGGGTCGATCGACCAACTTCTCCCGCAAAGCCGGGCGCGCCCGTTGGGCCGGCTGGCGGAGCATCGCCGCCTGTTCAAAGTATTACAAATACACCTCCGCCGGGGGCTGCTCCTACCCCCGGAGAGGAGCCTTTGCCCGAAGGGATGATTGATTTTCGTGGGGCGGACCTGAACCAAGTGCTGGAAATTTACAGTATGATGGTTAAGCGCACCCTTTTGCGCACGGCGACCTTGCCCGCCCCGGTGATCGTGCTCAAGACGCAGGGGCAACTGACCATGCGCGAGGGCATCCAGGCATTGCAGGCGGTGCTGGCGCTCAACGGGATTACGATGGTCGATGTGGGGGAGAAGTTCGTGAAGGTGGTCGCAGAGGCCCAGAGCGGGTCGGCGGCGGCTGCGTTCAACACGAACAGCGCCGGGCAACTCCCGGATCTGGGGCAGTACGTTACCCATGTGGTCCAGTTGAAGTACGCCAAGCCGAGCGAGTTGGTGCCGGTCTTGACACCGTTTATTAAGATTCCCAACGCCATCCTCCCGCTCGATGGCAGCCAGATTCTCGTTCTGCGGGACTACTCGGAGAACGTGAAGCGGATGTTGGAGATGATCAATAAGATCGACGTGATGGTGCCGTCGGAATTTGTGCAGGAGGTGATTCCGATCAAGTATGGCAAGGCTTCCGACATCGCCGGGGCGTTGAATAGTTTGAGCAGCGGCGGTGGCGGCGGCACGACTGTCGGTGGCAGCAGCGGCGGCACCGGTGGCGGTGGCGGCACCAGCAGCCGTAGTTCGGGGCGGTCCAGTGGCATGGGACGGTCTGGCGGCATGGGCGGTATGGGTGGCATGGGTGGCATGGGTGGTATGGGTGGCATGGGTGGCATGGGCGGCGGCTCCTTCGGCCAGTTCGGTAACACGGGCATGACGGGCGGGACTGGCGCGGGGGGTAGTTCGTTTACTCAGCGGCTCCAGAACATTATCAACCGGGCCGGATCCTCCACCACCGGGGATATTCAGGTGATCGGCCAGACCAAGATCATCGCCGACGAGCGCACCAATTCGCTGCTGATCTTTGCCTCGAAGGAGGATCTCAAAATTATCAAAGACATTGTCTCGAAGTTGGATGTCGTCCTGGCGCAAGTCCTGATTGAATCAGTGATCATTTCCGTGACGTTGTCGGACAGCCGCGACCTGGGCTTCAGCTACCTGCAACGTCCCCAGAATATCGGCAATTGGACCGGGGTCGGGGCCGTCAACAACAGCACTTTTGTCCAGCCCAATGTCTATGCCGTCAACGCCGCGACCAATGCTTCCGGCGTCATTCCAGGCGGCTTCAGCTATTTGATGTCCTTCGGTCAGGACCTCGATGTGGCGGTGAAGGCCGCGGCGAGCGATACGCGCGCCAAGATTCTTCAGCGTCCGCGCATCCAAACCTCGCATAACGAGCCGGCCAGCATTTTCGTGGGCGAATCACGGCCTTACCCCACATCCAGCTACTATGGTGGCGGAGCTTACGGCGGCTCCACTTCCATCCAACAACTCCAGATTGGTGTCACCCTGGATGTGACGCCGCTAATCAATCCCGACGGCCTGGTCGTGCTGGACATCCACCAAAAGATCGACGCCTTCGAAGGCAACATAACGATGCCGAACATCGGCGATGTGCCGATCACCAGCGAGAAGGACGCTCAGGCCAAAGTGTCCGTGCGAGACCACGACACCATCATTTTGGGCGGCTTGATTGAGACGGATAAAAACAGTAATAAGGCAGGGGTTCCATTCTTCAAGGACATTCCCATGCTGGGCTATCTCTTCCGCAGCACCCACTCGGATGAGACCCGCAAGGAGTTGATTGTATTGATTCGGCCGACGGTGCTGCCGACGCCGGAAATCGCGGCGTTGACCGCGACAGCGGAGAAAAACAAGATGCCCGGGGTGCGATCGACGGAGAAAGAACTACGCGACGAAGAAGTCCAACGTCTGAAGCGCGCGAACGAGGAAGACCAAGAGAAGCTACCCCCGCCTGTAAGGCCCCAGTGATTCTTTGTTGGCCGCTGCTTCTCGTTTTGACGGGTCGTAGGACAGGTCTCCGACCTGCCGGTCCACAGAGTCTCCGACTCCGTCCGGAGCCAGATCCCCCGCAAAGGAGGGGTGCCCCACTGTGCCAGCCAAGACGAGAATTGTCTTCTGGTGGCTCAGTCGTCGTTTTTTTCGCTCCGCGCGGCCCAAGCGGGGTAGGGGGCTTGGGAGCCTTTCATGGCGTGCCAGAGGATGCGGTTGAGAAGGTCTTCGGGGCAGCGGTCGGGCTGGTCGAGGGGCAGGCGCGCGGATGCGTAGGCGTGTTTGCGCAGGAGCGGGTCGGAAACCTTTTTTGCCTCGGGGTTCATTTGGTCGAGCGGGATGTTGTTCGGCACGGCGGTGAACGGGGCCGGGTCCGGCGTTTGGGTGAAGCAGTCGGACATAGGTGTGGCCGTGGCGTCGAGCTGATTCATGGGCGGCAGGCCGAGCATCAGCTCCATAGTCCGGATTAGACTGGTCTGGTTGTACTGGGTGCTGACTGTCGCGCGGAGCCGGGTGTAGGGGCTGACAACGTAGGCCGTCGTGCGAAAGCCGCTGACGTGGTCCCAGCCGTCCTGCGGGTCGTCTTCGATGACAAAGATGCAGGTCTCCGGCCAGAAGCGGCTGCGGCTGATGGCCTCGACAATCCGGCCGAGGGCAAGGTCGTTGTCCGCCACTTGCGCGGCGGGCGTCGGGTAGCCCGGCTTGGTGCCGGTGGTGTGGTCGTTGGGCAAACAGATGATGCTTAATTCCGGGAAATGTCCGCTCTGCTCGAATTGCTTGAGTTCGCCGATGAATTGTGCGGCGCGGAAGACATCTGGGATGCTCTGGTCCCAGCCGACGGTGTTCGTAACGAGATAGGGACGGAGCGATTCAATACCCGGCAGGCTGCGGATTTCGATGGCGCCGGTTGGGTTGAGGAATTCGTGGTAGTAATCGAGGAACTTAGGCGCGTCCTTTCTGGAGGGATCGGTCCACCGCGAGCGGCCGATGGAGAATTCGCCATAGTCGCGGAGCGTTTTGCCATGCGCGATAGCGTTGTCCCACAGGAATCCGGCGGGCGAATATGCCAGGGCGTCCACGTCGTCAAAGTCCATGCCATCGACGTAGCTGCGCGGAAAGCCAGCGAAGGAGCGCTCGGCATAATCGCTGACGAGGGCGGAGTCGGCCCATTGGTGGCCGTCGGCGCTGAGGATGCCGGAGCAGTAGGTGTTGTCGAGCAGGACGAATTCGCGGGCGATCTGGTGTTGGTTGGGCGTCACCCGCTCGCCGAAGATGCACAGGGAAGGGTTGCCGTTGCCCTCTTTCATGTCGCCGAGCACTTGGTCGTAGGTGCGGTTCTCCTTGATGATATAGACGACGTGCTTGAACACGCTCGGCTCGCCTGCGCGCTCGGGAACCGGCCGCGGCGGTTGGCCGGGACGTGGTGGCAGAGCGGCGGCCCGAAGCAGCGGGTAGCGCATGTTGGCCAGCGCGACGCTTGTGTGCGCCTTTAGGTCGCGCCCCCCAGGCACCTTCACCAGCGAGAGCGAGCCGCAATATTGATGAGTGTTGTAGTCCGCATGTTTCGCCGGGTTGAGCGTCTTGGTCGAAGCTACGCCTTTGATGTTGGCCACGTAAATCGCTCTGCGCCGCGCATCGTGGACAATGGCTCCGGGGAACCAGCCAACCGGGATCATCCCTAACAACTTCGATTTACCGGGGTTGAAAGCCAAGACCGCAACCGTGTTTTGGGTGCCGTTGCAAACGAAAAGCGTCCTGCCTGACTCGTCGAACGCCAAAGCGTTCGGTTGAGCGCCGAACAGATCAGCCGGGTTCTGCCGCGCGCAGATGGTCTCGACCAGCTCGTCGGTGCGTGTGTCCATCACACTGACGGTGTCACTGCCGGCGTTAGCGACGACCAGCCAGCGGCCGCCGGGCGAGAGCGCCATCGCCGATGCATGCAGCCCGGTCAGGATTTCGCAGTTCGACCCTCGGACCCCGGTTTTATCCGCTCTCTGGCTTAATTCGACGACGGATAGAGATCCCTCATTTGCGATAAACCGCACCGGATCCACCCGGACGAGGGTGCCTTGCCCGGCGGGGCCGGTGACGCTGGTGGCGTCAGACCGTCGTCCGCCCCAGTTGCTGACGTAGGCCCTATGCCCGGCGAGCACGACGGCGTACGGGGCGACACCCACGTCCCAGAGGCGCAGGATATTGCCGGTGGCTGCATCGAGCTCCGCGAGGCGATTCGAGAGATTCAGCGCGACGTAGAGCATTTTGCCATCTCGGGAAACCGCGATGCCGGCCGGGATTTCGGGTTTGCGCCACGGTGCATTGGCCAGAGGAAGCGGGATGGTGAACAGGCCCGCGACTTTGCCGTCCTTCCCAACCGCAAACACTTTGATGCTGCCATCCACATTCGCCAGATAGATCCGTGAACCATCCGGCGAAAAGGTCAGTCCAGTGAAACTAAGTTGACCGTTCTTCTCGGGTTCGAGAATCCGTTCCGTAACCGGTTTGGGCGTCGCGTCCCGGTCGCCCTCCGACGGCAAGGGCACCCGCTGGAGGATTTTTCCCGACTGGGGGTCGATGACGACCAGATCGTGCGTCTTGCCGGCAGTTACCAGCAATTGCCCGTTCGGACTCAACGCCAGTGCCTGGGGTCGCATCTCCGGCAGTTCGATCTGCAGCCCGGCAGGGGTGAGCACTTGGTTGGCCGGGGTGTAGTAGCGATTCGGTCCGATTTGCCCGACGATTTCTTTGGTGGAGGGTTTCGGGACGTCGCGCTCCAGCGGTGTCTGACAGCCCGCGAGGATGAACACTGCGGAAGCCAGAAAACTCCCAACGCGCCGAGATGCCGAATGGGCGAGGTTCATAATGAATCGCTGTTGGCCTGAGCCGGGTCAGTCAGTCATTCATTCACATGGGCCACCTTGGCGGGCGGGAAGCCGTTGAACCAAGTGGCGGAGGCGCTGCTGTAGGCGCCGATGTTTTCCGAATAGACCAGGTCTTCAATCTCGAGCTCGGGCAACTCCTCGGAAAGCGAGATTTTGTCCAACGCATCGCAGGTCTGGCCAAACACGGCGCAGACCTCGGTTTTTCCCTTGCGGAACGACTTCAAGTGGTACTGGCAATGGTCAAAGATGATGCCGCTGAAGGTGTGATAAACGCTGTCGTCAATGTAGTAGCAGGGCTTGCCGTCGCGCACCGCTTTGCCGATGATCGTCGCGATGGATGTGGCGGCGGTGGCCACAAGGAACCGGCCCGGCTCGGCCAGGATTTGGATGGCTTCCGGAAAGAGGCGGTCAATCTCGGCGTTGATCTTCCTTGCCAGGGCGCTGAACGGCTGGACGTGTTTGTTGTAGGGGGCGGGAAAGCCGCCGCCGATGTCGAGAATCTTGAGCGCATGTCCGCGCGATTTGGATTCGCGCATTACCGCGGCAGAAATATCCAATGCCTGAACGAAGTTTTGGAAGTTAGTGCATTGGCTGCCGACGTGGAAGCTCAGGCCCTCGACCACCAGGCCCAAGTCAAATGCGGCGTTGATGAGGTCCACGGCTTCGCCGGGGTCGCAGCCGAACTTCGATGACAGCTCCACCATGGAACCGGTGTTCGGCACACGCAGGCGCAGCACCACACCCGCATGTGGAGCGTATTGCCTGATTTTTTTCAACTCGGCCAGGTTATCGTACGTGACCAGTGGCTTGTATTGGTCGAGCGCCCGCAACGTTTCTTTAGGCTTCGTCGGGTTGGCGTAGATGATCTTGTCCCAGATGAAATCCTGCTGCGCTTTTGGTGGGAGGCGTCTAATGTTTTCATAGACCAGCATGAACTCCGGCAACGAGGCCACATCGAAGCTCGCCCCGGCTTCGTAGAGCGTGCGCACGATGGCCGGTTCCGGATTGGCTTTGACCGCGTAGTAAGCCTGCACCTTCGGCAGATGCTTTTTGAACTCGGCGTAGTTCTTCCGAATGATGTTGTGGTCAATCACGACAACGGGCGTGCCGTACTCGTGGGCGAGGGCCTGAAGGCGCTTGGTGGTCATGGCATTTCAATCAAATGGATCATGGGCTTTAAGCGCTTTTGTTCACGAGCACAAGCCAAAAGATGCGAGAAGAGAAAATGGACCAGCGCAAATCCAAACCGTAGCCGCCGACGGCAGTCGGCGCACTTGTGAGCTTTTTGCAGTAATCAGGGGGCGGTGGAGCCAGGCAGACCGCTGTCTCAGAAAAAAATGCAAAAAAAAACATAAAGCCGTTGACATGGTTCGGTGAGTCTCGTATTGTCTCATCGTCATTGGGCCGTAAAAAGTCGCAAATCATTAGCTCCTGAGCTTTTTTAGAGTGGGAAAGCGGGGGTAGTGGTTTTTTGTCGTTTTATTGGTATCAGGATGAAAAAATCGATTTGGCCAGCGCCCATGTAGCTCAGATGGTAGAGCGCGTCCTTGGTAAGGACGAGGTCATCAGTTCAATCCTGATCATGGGCTCCATACAAAAGCGTTGAAACGTCGAAGCATTATAACGTTAAAGCATAGATAAGACTTAGAAAACAGTAATTAAACAGACATAACAACATCAGGAGATAGCAATGGCAAAAGAGCAATTTCAACGAACAAAACCGCATGTCAACGTCGGAACCATCGGACACATTGACCACGGCAAGTCCACGCTAACGGCGGCGATCGTGCAGACCCAGTCCCGCAAAGGGCTGGCGACTCCCATCTCCTATGCGGAAATCACCAAAGGAGGCACCGTGCGCGACGAAACGAAAACCGTGACGATCGCGGTGTCCCACGTCGAGTACCAGAGCGACAAGCGGCACTATGCGCACATCGACTGTCCGGGGCACGCGGATTTCATCAAGAACATGATTACGGGGGCGGCCCAAATGGACGGTGCCATCCTGGTGGTCGATGCTTCTGAAGGTCCGATGCCGCAGACGAAAGAGCACGTTCTGCTGGCTCGCCAGGTGGGCGTGCCCGCTATCGTGGTGTACCTGAACAAGGTTGACTTGGTGGATGATCCCGAGTTGCTGGAATTGGTGGAAATGGAAGTTCGCGATCTGCTGAACAAATACGAATTCCCAGGTGACAAGACGCCGGTTGTGCGCGGCAGTGCCAAGGCGGCGATGGCGGGAGAGCCTGATGGCGAAGCTTCGATTCAGAAACTGATGGAAGCTATCGATGATTTTATCCCGTTGCCGCCCCGCGAAGTTGACAAGCCGTTTTTGATGTGTATTGAAGACGTGTTCAATATTGAAGGCCGTGGCACTGTGGTGACCGGGCGTGTTGAACGTGGCCTGCTCAAGCGCATGGACGACGTGGAGATCGTTGGCCTCAAAGACACCCGTAAAACGGTCGCGACGGACATCGAGATGTTCCGCAAGTTGCTTGATTCGGCCAATGCCGGCGACAACGTGGGTGTCCTCCTGCGGGGAACCAAGAAAGACGAAGTCGAACGTGGCATGGTCCTCGCCAAACCCGGAAGCATCACGCCACACACAAACTTCAAAGCGGAAGTCTATGTGCTGTCGAAAGAGGAAGGTGGTCGGCACACGCCGTTCTTCACCAACTACCGCCCACAGTTTTACTTCCGCACCACGGACGTCACCGGAACTGTCTCATTGCCGGAAGGCGTCGAGATGGTGATGCCCGGGGATAATGTTTCGGTGCAGATAAGCGTGATTGCCCCGGTCGCCATGGAGCGAGGGCAACGGTTTGCGATTCGCGAAGGCGGGCGTACGATCGGCGCTGGTCGGGTGACGGAAGTCCTCGCGTAGTCGAGTTCGGGCTAGATACGAAGTTTGGCCGGGTTCCTGATCTCTATGGGAATTAACGGCCAAATCTGAAAACCCGAAACAGCTCTAAATGTCAATGATCCGAAACGAGAAAACGTCGCCTTGGGCCTTGGGGCTTGGAATGTGCAAGCCTTTAAAATTCAAGTTTGTCATGAATTTGAAATTGCGGGTTTCAAGGTTCGGACTTATTTTTCCCGGCAGAAGGGCGGTAGCTCAATTGGTAGAGTAGCGGTCTCCAAAACCGTTGGTTGGGGGTTCAAGTCCCTCCCGCCCTGCCAAATCCCGCCAAGCGGGATCGGAGAGGTGGCAGAGTGGTCTATTGCGGCGGTCTTGAAAACCGCTTCGGTTTAACCGCCGACGGGGGTTCGAATCCCTCCCTCTCCGCCAAACTAACTGGTTATGTTATTGTGAAAGATCTTATAATAATTTGCATCTGGGGCGCAGTTGTCGGAATTGTGTTTGCGTTTCTTTGGCGCAAGGGGTATTTGCGTCAATTGACGGATTATGTGCAGCAGACTCGCGAAGAGTTGCGCAAATGCACTTGGCCCACTTGGACCGAGTTGAAGGGTTCGACGGTGGTGGTGACCATTTCCATTGTGATCCTGGGTGGTTATATCGTCTTGGTAGATCAGGCGTTTTTCCGGATCTTCATGTTCTTTAAACTCTAGCATCATGCGAAGCCAGTGGTTTGTCATCCATACCTTGTCCGGCCAGGAGCAGAAGGTCAAAGAGAGCATTGAAAAGCGCATCAAGCCCGAAGAAATGGGCGATTTCATCAAAGAAGTTTTGGTGCCGATGGAAAAAGTCGTAGAGGTGCGAAACCAGAAGAAGACTGTTTCGACCCGCAAACTGTGGCCAGGCTATGTGTTCGTCGATATGGTCCTGCTCGACGAAGACAATCGGATCATTGAACAACCGTGGTATTTCATTAAAGAGACGCAGGGCGTGATTGGGTTCGTTGGCGGCGAGCCGCCCATGCCAACGCCATCGGATGAAGTCGAATTGATCAAGAAACAGATTTCGGCCTCGGAAGATCATGAAAAGCCGAAGGTTAGCTTTGAGATCGGCGAAACGGTCAAGATTAACAATGGTCCGTTCTTGAACTTCAGCGGGGTGATTGAAGAAGTTGAGCCGGATCGAGGCAAGCTGAAAGTGACCGTGAACATTTTTGGGCGGAATACTCCGGTGGAACTGGAGTATTGGCAGGTGGAGAAAGGTTAGATGATGAACGGAATATTGGAGTAATAGAGTATTGAGCGGATGTTTTTCCGCTCATCACTCCCTTACTCCAATACTCCATCACTCCAATTTGAGACTTATGGCAAAGAAGATTACTGGACAGATTAAATTGCAGATTCCGGCCGGTCAGGCTAATCCGGCACCGCCCGTCGGCCCGGCGCTCGGGCAGCACGGCGTTAATATCATGGCGTTTTGCAAAGATTTTAACGCCAAGACCAAAGACCAGCCGGGGATGGTGATACCGGTGGTCATTACGGTCTTTCAGGATAAATCATTCACGTTTATCACCAAGTCGCCGCCCGCGTCGATTCTGCTCAAAAAGGCCGCCGGCATCACGGCTGGTTCCAAAGAGCCCAACAAGGAAAAGGTCGGCAAGGTGACGCGTAAGCAAATTCTGGAGATCGTAAAGCTCAAAGGTAAAGATTTGAACTCCAGCTCGGAGGAAGCCGGTTTTCGCGTGGTCGCCGGCACCGCCCGCAGCATGGGCATCGACGTCATCGACTGAGATGTTACGGGGACAAAGACATACGCATTACGTTAAGAGTAAACCATAAACGAACCGCGGGAGAGTCTCGATAGTTTGGGGCTCGCTCAAACCGCAACCACAACAATGGCAAGCAAACGATATAGAAAAGCCCTCGAATTGGTGGATGGGAAGAAGTCCTATCCGCTCAAGTCCGCCGTCGAAGTTCTGGCGAAGTTTCCGAAAGCCAAGTTCAACGAAACCGTTGATCTTGCCTTCCGCCTTGGAGTTGATCCCAAACATTCCGACCAAATGGTCCGCGGTACCGTTCCGCTGCCCCACGGTAGTGGCAAGACCGTCCGCGTCCTCGTCTTTGCCAAGAGCGGCCCGGCCGCCGAGGCAGCCAAAGCCGGCGGGGCCGAATATGTCGGGTTCGAGGACATGATCAAGAAATGCCAGGAAGGATGGTCGGATTTTGACGTTGCCATCGCCACGCCTGAAGCCATGAGTGAAGTGCGCAAGTTGGGCAAGGTGCTGGGACCGCGCGGCCTGATGCCCAATCCCAAAACTGGCACCGTCACGGATGATACCGCGCGCGCAGTCAAAGAGGTCAAAGCGGGACGGGTCGAGTTCAAAACCGACAAGGCGGGCAATATCCATGTGCCGGTCGGAAAGATCAGTTTCAACGCCATGCAAATCGAAGAAAATGCCCGCGCCGTGATCGAGGCCATCACCAAAGCCAGGCCGCACAGCGTCAAGGGCATTTATATTCAGAGCTGCACTCTCTCCGCGACAATGAGTCCGCCCGTGCGGCTGGACTTGAAGGAGTTTGCGGTTTGAACGCATTGCCGATTCAACTTATCTAAACATTTAAATAATTTAACCAGGTAAGAAGCATGCGCCCAGAAAAGCAAAATCTAACCAAAGAGTATCTCGCCCGGCTCAACGCCGCCCCGTTTTTCATCGTGGTGAATTACAAGGGCATGAAGGTGGCGCACCTCACGGAGCTGCGCAAACGCCTTGGCAAAGCCGGCGCTGAAATTCACATAGTCAAGAACTCTGTCTTCCGGATCGCCGCCAAGGAAGCCGGCGTGGGCGATCTGAACGGCACCCTCACCGGCCAACTGGCAGTCGTAACCGGCCGGCGAGACATATCCACCGCCGCGAAAGTCGTCAAGATCTTTGGCGCCGAATTCGACCGGCTGAAAGTTCATTTCGGCTACCTGAACAATCAGCGGCTGGAACAGCCAGAGATTATGGTGCTGGCGGATTTGCCTTCAATGGAAGTCCTGCGCGGCACTTTGCTCGGTCTGTTTAACGCTCCGACCAGCAGTCTCGTCCGACTGCTGAACACGCCGGCCGGTCAGATGGCCCGGCTGTTGCAGGCCCGGGTTGATAAGCTCACCAAAGCCGCTCTCGAAGCCGCTCCCGAAGTCGCTCCCGAAGTCGCTCCCGAAGCCGTGGCCGCCCCGGCCTGAGTGGTTTCGGCCCGGTTAACTCATTTGACTCATTAAACGAAAACTTTTTAGCCCCGTTTTAGCCGATGGGGTTGGAATCAAACAAATAACAACGTAAATCGTCGATTTGCAGGCCGCGAACTCAATTTGCCCGTGGCCACGGGTGACGACGAGACGAAATGAAAGGTAACAATGGCTCTAGACAAAGCAAAAATCGTAGATGAACTTAGCAATGCGACGGTGATTGAAATCGCCGATCTGGTGAAGGAACTTGAATCCAAATGGGGCGTTTCTGCCGCCGCTCCGGTTGCGGCTGCTGCAGCCCCGGGCGCTGCAGCTCCGGTGGTGGAAGCTAAGACTTCCTTTGACGTCATTCTCGTGGCAGTGCTGCCCGACAAGAAAATTGCCGTCATTAAGGCGGTGCGCGAGGTCAAAGCTGGTCTCGGCCTGGCCGAAGCCAAGGCTCTGGTTGAAGGCGCGCCCAAGCTGGTGCTGGAAGGCGCCAACAAGGCCGATTCGGATGTGGCCAAGAAGAAGCTGGAAGATGCCGGCGGCAAAGTGGAAATAAAGTAAAAGCTCTGCGATCGGGGGCGGCGGTCCATGTCCGCCGTCCCTTCCTCACTTTTAGCAGAATAACGAAAGTCCTAGATTAGAAAGCAGAACATCAACGAAACCACCATCGGTGGTTTGAGTTACGGCAAGTTCGCTCTTGAGCGGAGCGCCCTTGCCTTCTGTCGTTTACCAGTAACCTACGGTCTGGCGCTGTTGCCAGTTTTTTATTAAAGGCCCAAATGTCATCGCGAGCAACTGAACGGATTAACTTCGGCAAGATCAAAGAGATCATCGCTCCGCCCAACCTGATCGAATTGCAAACTAATTCCTACAAGGACTTCCTCCAGGCGGAGATACCCGCCTCGAAACGGAAGATCCTGGGATTGCAGGCGGTGTTCGCCGAGGTCTTCCCCATCGAGAGCTACGATGGGAAATGCGTTCTTGATTTCCATTCCTACGAGATCGGCGACCCGAAGGTGGATTGGCTGGAATGCTTGCGCGAAGGTTTGACCTACGGCGCTCCGCTGTATGTTACCTTTATGCTGAAGGAGGAAAAGTCGGCTAAAGAAGAAAAGGTGTTTATGGGTGAATTGCCACTGATGACCCCGCAAGGCACGTTCGTCATCAATGGTGCCGAGCGGGTTATCGTCAGCCAGTTGCACCGCTCGCCCGGGCTGGCCTTTGAAGCCACGGCCCACCCCAACGGCAAGACGCTCCACTCCTTCCGGATCATTCCCGACCGCGGATCGTGGTATGAAGCGCAGTTCGACACCAGTGATCTGCTTTACGTTTATCTCGACCGCAAGAAGCGCCGCCGGAAATTCCTCGCGACTACCTTTTTCCGCGCGCTCACGTTTCTCGAGAGCGATAGCAAGAGCAAGGACGCTCAGGATAAGACCCGGGGCACGGATGAAGAGATTTTAAAGCTCTTTTATGAGGTTGAAGAATTCAGCGTCAAAGAGGCCGAAAAACGCGAAGACCTTCCGAACAAGGTGTTGATCGAAGATGCCACCGACCCTGAGAAGGGGTTGGTGGTGGCGCGCGCCTTCGAGCCCTTGTCCAAGGCGGTGGTCAAACAGATCGCCGAACTTGGTGTCAGCAAGATCAAAGTGGTCGATACCACGCTGGATGATGGGATCGTCATCAAGTGCATGAAGAAAGATCCCGCCAAGAACGAAGAAGAAGCGCTCAAGGATATCTATCGCCGCCTGCGCCCAGGCGATCCGCCGACCGCGGCCAACGCGCGCGCGCTCATCAAGCGGCTGTTTTTCGATCCGAAACGGTACGATCTGGGCCGCGTCGGCCGTTACAAGATCAACCAGAAGCTGGGTATCAAAGGCGGCGATTCCCGCATCCTGACCAAAGCCGATTTGGTGGCCGCCACCAAATACCTGCTGCGTCTGAAGAAGGGCGAGGGGAGCCTGGACGATATTGATCACCTTGGCAGCCGCCGGGTGCGCACCGTGGGCGAGTTGCTCGCCAACCAGTGCCGCGTTGGCCTGGCCCGCACCGAACGCCTCGTCAAGGAGCGCATGACGCTCTTCGATCAAGGCGTCGAATCCATGTCCCCGCAAAAGCTGATCAACCCGAAGGCTCTGTCGGCGGTTATCCGCGATTTCTTTGGCCGCAGCCAGCTCTCGCAGTTCATGGATCAGATTAACCCACTGGCTGAACTGACCCACAAACGGCGGTTGTCCGCACTCGGGCCAGGCGGTCTATCGCGCGACCGCGCGGGCTTCGAGGTCCGCGACGTCCATCCGTCGCACTATGGCCGAATCTGCCCGGTGGAAACGCCTGAAGGACCGAACATTGGTCTGATCGCCTCCCTGGCGACCTTTGCCCGCATCAACGATTTCGGTTTCCTCGAAACGCCATACCGCAAAGTCGAAAATGGGCGGGTCACACCCCATCTGGATTTCCTCACCGCCGACCGCGAGGAGGCCTACGTCATTGCCCAGGCCAACTCTCTGTTCAACGACAAGGGCCAATTCACCACCGACCGCGTCGTTTGCCGCGGCAAAGGCGACTTTATTGACGTCGAGCCGGCTCGGGTGGATTACATGGACGTTTCCCCGAAGCAGCTCGTGTCCGTGGCGGCGAGTCTTATTCCGTTTCTCGAACACGACGATGCCAACCGTGCGTTGATGGGCTCGAACATGCAACGGCAGGCCGTGCCATTGCTGGTCACCGAAGCTCCGCTCGTTGCCACCGGCTTGGAAGAACGTGTCGCGCGCGACTCGCGCGCCGTTATTGTGGCCGAAGAAGCCGGAAAGGTTGCTTCGGTTATCGGCAATCAGATTATCATTACCGAGGACGGCAAGCTGCCAGAGGGGAAGAAAAAGATTCGGCATGATCCCGCCAAAGGCATCTACCTCTATCAGGTGCGCAAGTTCATGCGTTCCAACGCCGCCACCTGCATCAACCAGAAAATCGTTGTCAAGAAGGGTGAGGCCGTCAAGAAGGGTCAGGTTATTGCCGACGGACCCTGCACCCAGGGAGGAGAATTGGCTCTCGGCCGCAACATCCTCGTCGCTTTCATGCCCTGGAACGGTTACAACTTCGAGGACGCCATCCTCGTCAGCGAGCGCATCGTCAAAGAAGACGTGTTCACCTCGATTCACATCGATGAATTTGAAGTTGGCGCTCGCGACACCAAGCTTGGCCCTGAAGAAATCACCCGTGACATCCCGAATCTGGGCGATGAAGCCCTCAAGAACCTGGGCCCCGACGGGGTCATCCGTGTCGGCGCGGAAGTGAAACCGGGCGACATCCTGGTCGGCAAAATCACGCCCAAGAGCGAAACGGAACTTGCGCCGGAAGAGCGCCTGTTGCGCGCGATCTTTGGCGAGAAAGCCGCCGATGTGAAAGACACTTCGCTCAAGGTTCCGTCCGGCACCTATGGCATTGTGATGGACGTTAAGGTCTCCGCCAAGAAGGAGGTTGACCAAGACATCAAAGTCTCCGCCACCGAAGAAAAGCGGCACGCCAAAGAAGTCGAGGAAGAATACAAGAAGAAGATTGACGAGTTGCGCGAGCAACTGACGGAAGCGCTCAGCAACATTCTGTTGGGCGAAAAGATTCCCCTCGATGTAGTCAACAGCGAGACTGGCGAAATAATTATCCCCGCCAACCGCAAGATCACCAAGACGCTTTTGCGGAAGCTGGCGCAAGTCTACGACCGCATCGAGATCGATCCGTCGCCGATCCGCAACAAGATCAACGAAATCATCGGCAACTTTAAGAAGAAGTTCGATGACCTGCAGATGCAGTACGACGAAGAACTCGAGCGCGCCGAGTCCGGCGAGGGCGTCGAGAGCGGAGTCATCAAATCGGTGAAGGTCTATATCGCCTCGAAGCGCAAGCTCTCCGTGGGTGACAAAATGGCCGGCCGCCATGGTAACAAAGGTGTGGTCGCCAAGATTGTGGCCGAGGAAGACATGCCGTTCCTGGCGGATGGAAGCCCGGTGGATATCGTGCTGAACCCGCTCGGCGTGCCTTCGCGCATGAACGTCGGTCAGGTTCTCGAGACCCACTTGGGTTGGGCCGCGAAACTGCTCGGCCTGAGGTTTGCCACCCCCGTGTTCGATGGCATTAAAGAAAAGGAGATTCGCGGTTACTTGAAAGAGGCCAAGCTGCCCGAGCACGCCAAGACCAAGCTTATTGACGGTCGCACCGGCGAAGCCTTCGATCAGGAGATTGTGGTCGGGTTTATTTACATGATGAAGCTAGGCCATCTCGTCGCGGACAAGATTCATGCCCGCGCCGTCGGCCCGTATTCGCTCGTCACCCAGCAGCCGCTGGGTGGCAAGGCCCAATACGGCGGCCAGCGCTTCGGCGAAATGGAAGTCTGGGCCATGGAAGCTTACGGCGCTGCCTACACGCTGCAGGAATTGCTCACTGTCAAATCTGATGACGTCCAGGGACGCACCCGTATTTACGAGAGCATCGTGAAAGGCGACAATAGCCTCGAGGCTGGCATTCCGGAATCCTTCAACGTTTTGGTTAAGGAAATGCAGTCTCTGTGCCTCGACGTGAAGGTGGGTTATTCCAATCCAGTGGACCAGCCTCCCGAACCCATCCAAGCCCTCACGGCTGTCTAGCCACCATCGCACTAATAGTCCATCACTCCATTTTTTGAGCGTATGATTAGCACTAAAGAAAGCGCCCGAGAGTTGCTCGGTTTGGAAAAGGTCAACCAGGTGGAATACGTCGCGATTGCCGTGGCGTCGCCCGATGCCATCCGGTCCTGGTCCAAGGGGGAAGTCAAGAACCCCGAAACTATCAACTACCGCACGTTCAAGCCTGAAAAAGGCGGCTTGTTCTGTGAACGCATCTTCGGCCCCGTTAAAGACTGGGAATGCTCCTGCGGCAAGTATAAACGCATCAAGCATCGCGGGGTGGTCTGCGATCGGTGCGGCGTGGAAGTCACCCTCGCCCGCGTCCGCCGCGAGCGCATGGGCCATATCGAATTGGCTGTCCCCGTCTGCCATATTTGGTTCTTCAAATGCATGCCCTCCCGCATCGGCCTGGTCCTCGACGTGACCGCCCGGAATCTGGAGCGCGTCATTTACTACGAAGATTACATGGTCATTGATGCTGGCTCGACTCCGCTCAAGCAACACCAACTGTTGAGCGAGCATGAATATCGGGAAGCCCGGGAAACCTACGGCCCCGAGGCCTTCCAGGCCAAGATGGGTGCCGAAGCCGTGCGCGATGCCCTTAGCAAAGTCGATCTCGCAAAGCAGATCATCCATCTGCAAGGAGGTATGACCGAAACCAAGAGCAAGCAAATCCGCAAGAAGCTCGCCAAGCGAATCAAGCTGCTTCAAGGTTTGCAGTCCTCGAAAAGCCGGCCGGAATGGATGATCCTGACTGTCCTGCCCGTCATCCCGCCCGACCTGCGCCCGCTGGTCCCGCTTGAGGGCGGCCGCTTTGCCACGTCCGATCTCAACGATCTCTACCGTCGTGTCATCAACCGCAACAATCGGTTGAAGAACCTGCTCCAGCTCAAGACGCCTGAAGTCATCATCCGCAACGAAAAGCGCATGTTGCAGGAAGCCGTCGATGCGTTGTTCGACAACGGGCGGCATGGCCGCGCGGTGACCGGCGCCGGCAACCGCGCCCTGAAGTCCCTCAGCGACATGCTCAAGGGCAAGAGCGGGCGTTTCCGTCAGAACCTGCTCGGCAAGCGCGTTGATTACTCCGGCCGCTCCGTCATTGTGATCGGGCCGGAACTCAAGCTGCACCAGTGTGGTTTGCCCAAGAAAATGGCACTCGTGCTCTTTGAGCCGTTCATCATCCGCCGTTTGAAAGAACTCGGCCATGTGCATACTGTGCGTTCGGCCAAGAAACTCATCGAGCGGCAGACGACCGAAGTGTGGGACATCCTGGAAGAAGTCACTCGCGGTCACCCCGTGCTGCTCAACCGCGCCCCCACCTTGCACCGCTTGTCGGTCCAGGCCTTTGAACCCCAGCTCATCGAAGGCGAGGCCATTCGCATTCATCCGCTGGTCTGCACCGCCTACAACGCCGATTTTGACGGCGACCAAATGGCCGTGCATGTGCCCTTGTCTGTCGAGGCGCAGTTGGAAGCCCGCCTGCTTATGATGGCGCCCAACAACATCTTCAGCCCATCCAGCGGCCGGCCCATCATTACCCCGACCCAGGACATCACGCTCGGCTGCTTCTATCTCACAGCCGACCCACGGACGCCTCCGCCCACTAACCCGAACCAGTTGAAGCTGTTCGGCTCCAAAACTGAAGTCGTCTTCGCTCACGCTGACGGCGCCATCACCACCCACGAGCGCATTCGCCTGGCCAATCCTGACTTCGGCAAGAAAACTGAGTTGGGCGATTCCACGAAAAAGGTCATCGAGACCACCGTCGGTCGCGTTTTCTTCAGCGAAATCTGGCCGGACGAACTGGGCTTCACCAACAAGTCGGTCAAGAAGACCGAGCTCGGCGACATCATCTGGAAGTGCTACAAGATCTGCGGTCATGACAAGACGGTCGTCATGCTCGACAAGCTCAAAGAGCTCGGCTTCCGCGAAGCCACCCGCGCCGGCGTGTCCATTGGCATCGACGACATGATCATTCCGAAAGAAAAGGAACAGGAGATCGAGGACGCTCAAAAGAAGATCAAAGAAGTCGAGAAGCAGTATCGCAAGGGTGTCATCACTCCGGGCGAACGCTACAACAAGATCATCGACATCTGGACGCATTGCACCGACCAGATCGCCAACGTCATGCTCAAGACGCTCGACCACAACCAAGGCAAGAAGGAATACAACCCCGTGTCCCTAATGGTCGATTCCGGCGCGCGCGGCAACCGCCAGCAGGTGCGCCAGCTCGCCGGCGTCCGCGGCCTCATGGCCAAGCCTTCCGGCGACATCATCGAGAAGCCGATTCTCTCCAACTTCCGCGAGGGCCTCACGGTGCTCGAATACTTTATCTCCACTCACGGTGCGCGCAAGGGCTTGGCCGACACTGCCCTCAAGACCGCCGACTCCGGCTACATGACCCGCAAGCTGGTTGATGTGGCTCAGGATGTCATCATCCGCGAAGAAGACTGCGGCACCACTAATGGCATTTGGGTTCAGGCCATCTATGAAGGCGAGGACAAAGTCGTCAAACTCAGCGACCGCCTCGTAGGCCGATTTTCCTGCGATGACGTCGCAAATCCGCAGAAGCCCAAGGAGCTGCTCCTCAAAGCCAACGAGGACATCGACGAGGTCAAAGCCCGGCTCGTCGATAGCGCAGATATCGAGAAAGTCAAAATCCGCTCCGTGCTGACTTGCGAAAGCAAGCACGGCGTGTGCAAGTACTGTTATGGCCGCAACCTGGCCACCGGCACCCTTGTCAAACTGGGCGAAGCCACCGGTATCATCGCCGCCCAATCCATCGGCGAACCCGGCACGCAGCTCACCATGCGTACCTTCCACATCGGTGGCACTGCCTCCGCTGTGTTCAAACAGCCTCAGATCAAGGCCAAGTTCGACGGCACCGTGCGCTACAACGAAATGCGCCTGGTCACCTTGGAAGACGGCAACAACATCGTCCTCAACAAGAATGGCACCGTCGCCATTCTCGCCGAAGACGGACGCGAACTGGAACAGCATAATGTCGTCATTGGCGCGGTCATCTCAGTCCCGGACGGCGGTAAGGTCAAGAAGGGCGATACCTTCGTCCAATGGGATCCCTACAACGTGCCGATTCTTTCCGAGAAAGCCGGCAAAGTGAAGTTCCACGACATCATCGAGGGCGTCACTATGAAACAGGAAATGGACGAAACCACCGGCCAGGAAGCCATGGTCATCATCGAGCACAAGGAAGATTTGCACCCGCAAATCATCATCCTCGATGATCAGAACGAGCCATTGGCCAATTACCCCATTCCTTCCGGGGCCCATATCGTTGTAGTCGAAGGCGACAAGATCGTCGCCGGCACCCTGATGGCCAAGACTCCGCGCAAGACATCCAAGACCAAAGACATCACCGGCGGTCTGCCGCGCGTTGCTGAACTCTTCGAAGCTCGCCGGCCCAAAGACGCCGCTGAGATATCGAAGATCGACGGCGTCGTCGATTTCGGTGCCAGCGTTCGCGGCAAGCGCTGCATTGTCATTAAAGACCAGCAGACCAAGGTGGAAGAGGAACACCTCATCCCCATCGGCAAGCATGTCATCGTGTTTAAGGGTGATTACGTCAAGAAAGGCCAGCAGCTCACCGAAGGTCCGATCGATCCGCATGAAATCCTCGACATCTGCGGCCCGCAAGAGCTCCAGGAGCACCTCGTCAACGAAGTGCAGGAAGTCTATCGCCTCCAGGGTGTCACCATCAACGACAAGCACGTCGAGACTATCGTCCGCCAGATGCTCCGCAAGGTTCGCATCACCGAGCCGGGCGATACCAGCTTCCTTTGGGGTGAGCAGGTGGACAAGCTCGACTTTGAAGATGAGAACTCACGCGTCGAGAAGGTCGGTGGCAAGCCGGCCGAAGCCCAACCTGTGCTGCTCGGCATCACCAAAGCCTCGCTGGAGACCGAGAGTTTCCTCAGCGCCGCCTCCTTCCAGGATACCACTCGTGTTCTGACGGAAGCGGCCACGCGCGCCCGCGTCGATTACCTGCGCGGCTTCAAGGAAAACGTCATCATGGGACACATTATCCCAGCCGGCACCGGCTTCGACCACCACCGCAAGGTGCGCCTCAAACCGCTGGTGGAACCTCAGGAAGAAGAAGAAGCGCCACCGCCTCTGAGCTTGACTGCCGATAATCCGCTCTTGGCATGAAAATAATCGGTTCGGCAATTCCGTAAGCTTCAGAACCCGCTACGGCTAGCCCCGACGGTCGTTGGTCATTCCTTCGACCCTCGCCACCCACCCAGCGTCGCGCTAGGCCAAATCTTGGCGGTGTTGTGTCCCGCTGGCGCGGGCTTACCGACGAGCAGCGCGCGGTATGGACTGCTGCTGCGCAGAAAATCCGCAGCCGGCCGTGGTAATTCAGGCTTGACAGGGTGGTTTCAAGAAATCGTAGCCGCCGACGGCAGTCGGCGCTAACACTCCGATAATCGAGGAAAAGTGCGCCGACTGCCGTTGGCGGCCACGATTCTGCAGGTTCTTGAATCCGCCCTGCAGGCTTGAAGGCAGCCGTGAAAAAAGCTTCCTTCTGCGCCACAAAAGCCTCAAGCTAGTGGGATGAAACTGATTGAAACTATTCGCCGGGCCCGTTGGTGTGCCGTCTCGATGCTTTTGGCTGTCTTGTTTGTAGCTTGCTGTGCGTGCCAATACGTCACGGCCGGCGAGGCGACGGTGAAGGCGCCACCAGGATTCACGCCTCTCTTCAACGGCAACGACCTCGCCGGCTGGCGCGGCGGCGAGACCTTCGATCACCGCAAACTCCTCGCCCTGCCCGCTGACCAGCGAGAGGCGAAAATCGCCGCGTGGACCGCTTCCATGATGCAGGTGAACACGAATACCGGCAAACCTCACTGGTCGATGGAAAACAACGAATTGGTGAACGACGGCTACGGTGCTTACGCCAGCACGGAAAAGGATTACGGCGACTTTGAACTCCTGCTCGAATACAAGACCGTCCCCAAAGCCGACTCCGGTATTTACCTGCGCGGCTGTCCCCAAGTCCAGATCTGGGATTACACCGAAAAGGAGAAGTTCGCGCTCGGTGGTGACAAAGGCTCCGGCGGCCTCTGGAACAACAGCCCTGGCGCGCCCGGCAAAGACCCGCTGGTGCTCGCCGACAAACCGTTTGGCGAGTGGAACACCGTCCGCATTCTGATGGTCGGCGCTCGCGTGAGTGTCTGGCTCAATGACAAGCTTGTGGTCGATCACGCTCTCCTCGAAAACTACTATGACCGCAAAACGCCCGTGCCGCCGAAAGGCCCGATTCAACTCCAAACCCACGGCGGCGAAATCCGCTGGCGCAACCTCTTCATCCGTGAAATCAGCCCCGCCGAGGCCAACAAAATTCTCGCCAGCCACGGGAACGACGGCTTCCGCCCCATTTTCAACGGACAAGACTTCGCAGGCTGGGCCGGGCCTACGAATGAATACGAAGTCGTCGATGGCGCCATCCAGTGTCGTCCGAAAAAAGGCGGCACGATTCACACGACCGACGAATACACCGACTTCATAGCCCGCTTCCAATTCAAGCTTCCGCCGGGCGGTAACAACGGCTTGGCCATCCGTTACCCGGGCCACGGGAATGCTGCATACGACGGTATGTGCGAACTGCAGGTGCTCGACGACAATTACGAAAAGGCCACCGGCGAGAAGATTGATCCGCGCCAGGCCCACGGCTCGGCCTACGGCATGGTTCCCGCCGCGCGCGGCTATCAATACCCGATCGGCGAGTGGAACTTTGAAGAGGTCACGGTCAACGGGTCGAAGATCAAAGTCGAGCTAAACGGCACCATGATTCTCGACTGCGACCTGTCCGCTGTGAAAGAGCTTATGGCCAATAGCGCGCATCCCGGCAAGGACCGCACCAAAGGCTCCTTCGGTTTCGCCGGTCACAACGATCCCGTCGCCTTTCGCAACATCCAGATCAAACCGCTCTGAGCCGCAAGCAATCTCGATATGAGGTTGCCTCGCTGTCCGATTGCTGGTGTGCCTGGCGGCCTTGATTAGCCAGACCGGCGGCGAGGCGGCGGACCACTTTCTGTTCACCTCCTTTCGTGGCAATGGCGAGGACGGGTTGCACCTGGCGCTGAGCACAAACGGTTACCGTTGGCAGGCGTTGGGCGGCGATCGTTCTTTTGTGCGGCTGAACCCGTCAGCCGCTACGGTCTCGACGGAACGCTGCATAGCGCGTATGGTGCTCCACATGAGTTTGATTGCCACCGAATCCGTGCCCGATGCGCGCGGCCACTTCGGCCCCTACGGCGGCCGCTATGTGCCGGAGACGCTGATGCACCCGCTGCAGGAGCTCGAAGCAGAGTATGGCCGCTCGCAACAAGACCCGGAATTCCAGCGAGAGATCGAGTATTACCTCAAGGAGTTCTGCGGCCGCCCGACGCCGCTCTACTTCGCTGAGCGCCTTACGCGCGAGCTGGGCGGCGCGAAGATTTTTCTCAAGCGCGAAGACCTTCTCCACACCGGCGCGCACAAGATCAACAACTGCATCGGCCAGATACTGCTCGCCCGGCGCATGGGCAAGACGCGCATTATCGCGGAAACCGGCGCCGGCCAGCACGGCGTAGCCACCGCCACTGTCGCCGCGATGTTCGGCCTGAAATGCGTGGTTTATATGGGCGCGGTGGATTGCGAGCGGCAGGCGTTGAACGTGGTACGCATGAAAATGCTCGGCGCGGAGGTAGTGTCCGTCAAAGCTGGTCAGCAGACGTTGAAGGAAGCCGTCAATGAAGCCATGCGCGATTGGGTCACCAACGTGCGCACCACTCATTACATTCTCGGCACGGTCTATGGCGCGCATCCCTATCCGCTGATGGTGCGCAATTTCCAGCGCGTTATCGGCGATGAAGCGCGCCGCCAGATTCTCGAAAAGGAAAAACGCCTGCCCGACCTCCTCATTGCCTGCGTCGGCGGCGGCTCCAATGCAATGGGCCTGTTCTATCCGTTCCTCGACGACCCATCGGTCAAGATGGTCGGCGTCGAAGCGGGCGGCGAAGGCATCGCGGCCGGCAAACATGCTGCGCGGTTTCAAGGCGGCTCCCTCGGCGTCTTGCAAGGCACGCGCTCCTATCTATTGCAGGACGAGTTCGGCCAGATCCAGCTCACCCACAGCGTTTCGGCCGGCCTCGACTATGCCGCCGTCGGCCCCGAACACGCCTGGTTGCGCGACCGGCATCGCGCTGAATACACCTACGCGACCGACACCCAGGCGCTCGATGCCTTCCAGAAGCTCGCGCGCCTGGAGGGAATCATCCCCGCGCTCGAAAGCGCCCACGCAATCGCCGAAGTCATCCGCGTCGCCCCCAAGCTGAACAAATCTCAACTCATCATCGTCAACCTCTCCGGCCGCGGTGACAAAGACGTCTCGCAAGTGGCCGCCAAACTTGATATGCAGATGCCCAACTGATTTATGCCATCATTCGACATCGTTTCGCAGGTCAACTCGATGGAAATCGAGAACGCCGTCAACCAGGCCAAAAAGGAATTGGCCAACCGCTTCGATTTCCGCGGGAGCAACGCGGAAATCATACTGGAGAAAGACGAAATCAAACTCACCGCCGAGGACCAGTTCAAAATCCGGACGCTGGCCGAAATTGTCATGGGCAAGCTGGCCAAACGGAACATCAGCCTGAAGAATGTCGAGCGCGGCGAACCGGACATCTCGCCGCTCGGCCATGCCCGGCAGGCCATCAAGATCAAGCAGGGCCTGGAGCAGCCGGCGGCCAAGCAGATCACCGGTTTCATCCGCGACGGGAAGTTCAAAGTCACCACGCAAATCCAGGGCAGCGAAGTCCGCGTCACATCCAAGAGCCGCGACGAATTGCAGACCGTGATTAATGCCGTGCGTGGCGAGGAATTTCCGGTGGCGCTGCAGTTTGTGAATTTCCGGGACTAAGGGCGCGCATCCCGCGCCAGGCATTTGACGCTATGTGGAATGCGCTGTGGATTTTTGTGGGTGGCGGGTTGGGCAGCCTGGCCCGGTGGTGGGCGTCCGCGTTCATCGCCACTCGGGTTGGCGAAACGTTCCCGTGGGGCACCCTCTCGGTGAACGTTACCGGCTCATTCGTCATCGGGCTGTTTGCCACAGCCACCGGGCCGGAGGGCCGGTGGCTGGCCCCGGCTTCGTTCCGGCAATTCTTTATGCTCGGAATCTGCGGCGGATATACGACGTTTTCTTCTTTCAGTTTGCAAACGCTCAGTCTGGCAGAGGATGGCCAATGGTTCAAAGCGGGCGCTAACTCCGTGCTGTCGCTGGTGCTGTCCCTGGTTGGTGTCTGGCTCGGGCATCTCCTTGGCTCAGTGCTCAACTCCGGCCTCCGATGAATTCATTCCGTTATTCCATCAAGCCCAACACCGTCCACTCCACCACTCCACCACTCCATCACTCGATCACTCCACCACTCCATCACTCCACCACTCGATCACTCCACCACTCGATCACTCCACCACTCGATCACTCCACCACTCGATCACTCCACCACTCGATCACTCCACCACTCCATCACTCCACCACTCCAT